>Faulkner_p2__coassemble_1948_pt1 | contig 17645 bp, 14 predicted proteins | sample Faulkner_p2__metabat2_low_PE_031 | metagenome-assembled genome bin Faulkner_p2
CAGAATACAGCGCCTTTTATTCTAATAACACACGTCATTCATTTGACGCTTACGATGCAAAGAAGACCAGCTTTCTAGTCCAAACATCGGTGTTGCTGATTTGGCAGCATCTACAATTGCTTCACTTAAAGCTTGAATTGCCATGACGGAAACAAGTGTTAAATCTGCTGGCACTTGATTCGATGTCATCGCAAAAACTGTATCGCCATCATTTGGTGTATGGACTGGACGAATTGTTCTCGCTAAAGCGTTTTGTGACATTCCAGCTAGTTTGGTTAGCATCGCTTGATCTAAATCAGCATTGGTCATCACGCAACAAATCGTGGTGTTCATTCCTTCCATCGCTTGTGTTGCCATTTGTAAAACAGCTTGTTCTGTATCGATTTCTGTTTTCGTTTCGCGATCATAAATTCCGGCAACGCGAATTTTAGAATCGGGTTCATAAATGTCTCCACAAGCGTTCACCGCTGCAATTGCCCCTACTTTTAATGGGCCGATTTGGAATGCAGCACTTCCGATTCCGGTTTTCATGGAGTGTTCAAATCCCATCAGTTTTCCAACACTTGCTCCCGTTCCAGCGCCTTTACAACCTGACTCAAAAACGTTTTGTTCACTGTTTTGGGCAGCGAGATAACCCATTTCTCGATCAGGGTAAGCATCGCTTGATCCGACACTCAAATCGAATAAAGAAGCTTGGCAAACAATTGGCACAATAATATCTTTCATGCCAAAGCCAACACCTTTTTCTTTTAAATAGCGAACAACGCCACTTGAACTTTCTAAACCAAAAGCACTTCCGCCCGATAAAACAACGGAGTGGATCTTTTGGACCATATTTTTAGGATCTAACAAATCCGTTTCTCGTGTGGCCGGTCCGCCTCCACGAACATCAACTGCACCTGTGGCACCATCTTTATTGATGATGACCGTAACACCGGTACCGCCTTCTAAATCTTGTGCTTGTCCAATTTGGAATCCTTCGATTGAAGTAATTGGAATGGATTTCATTTCGTTCTCCTTTTTAAACAGCATCGTGTTTCTTACTTATATTGTACTCGGTTTATTTCCGGTTTTGTGCTTCTTCTTTTTCGAGTGCAACGGCTAAATCAAATGGGCGATATGAATCATGCAAAATCATTTTGCATTCGCCACTGACCACTGTCGCATTGGCCGGTACATCTTGGCGAACTACAGCCCCGGCACCAATTCGCGCTCCATCGCCAATATGAATATCGCCAATTAAACATGCCCCGGCGCCAATCAAAACGTTGTTGCCAATTGTTGGTGCTTTTGAATTTACTTCTCCAATCGTGACATTTTGATAAATCCAACATTCTTTCCCGATATGGGCATAGCGTGAAATAAAGATGCCATGTAAGCCATGAGGCAAGCGTGGTCGTCCGGCAAAATAAGTATCTTTTCCAATATAACCACCGTGTGCATGCGCCCGACGGTTTAAAAAGATGGTCATTAAATCAATTTTCCATCCTGATGTTTCTTTTTGTCGTTTAAAAAACACCTTCCAATAAGTTTCCATTAAGTCCCCTTTAGACCAGGTGAGTACTGTTGTACGAAAAGCCATATTCAATATTTCCCTCTATATCTTCATCAACTTGAATTAAAATCTGTATTGTTAGAGGTTTATTATACTGTTTGATTTTCTTAAATCATCTTACATTTTCTTCTTTTCTTTAATTAAACTGTACCCATAAAAATGGACAAAATAATAAGAGAGACCCACATGTGTGGACACTTAACTTAGATTGACCCATTTTAATGGACACTATTTAACTGTGTTCAAACGCTTGATGTAACAATATTAAAACTCAAACGACACATCATTTTGAATAATATATTTTCCGGCATTTCTTTCATAGAGAAGATCCATCGCAAATGAAAATAGATCCTTCAATTTATTTCCAGTAATTTCGTCTGGACAACCTACATAAGAGAATTCTTTTCCATCATCCAAAAAGAAAGTATCATAAACATCGCTAACTGCCATGAAGGCATCGGTTAATTCAGTATCATTGTTCCATTCCGGCGGATTATCGTTATCAATTATTTCATCGTTTTCATCGTATAGCCATAAGCAATATGTGTTGTATTCAAGTAGCACACGTATTTTTTTTATCATAATTACTTCTCCTTAAGGCTGACGCAATTCGCGCCAACAATATATCCATTGCTTCCAACTTGAACAGCAATCCGTTGTTTTTTACCACCCTATATAAATTCATATATGGTTCGGGAATTCCGTTTTCCTTGGGTGCCAACTACATTACCTTGACGAACTGCTTCGAGCACATAATTAGGAACATCCTCATTTGCCTGTCGTTGTACATGATTCTTTCATGTTAAAACAGATAGAAGATCATGTTTTAGAAAAGGTACTTGAATTATATTCACATACCAATAAACAGGTATTTATCGCTATGGATAAGCAAGGTTCATATACCAAACGTGCCGCAGAATTACTACAGACAACAGAAGTTTTACAATTGTCACCTGAAGGAAATGAATTATTTGGACGCTCCTGGAATGTGCTTCATGAAGATGCTTAAATCTGTTTTTGCCTTTAAAAACTTCTAAAATTATTACGTACAAAAAGAAGCTTCACAATGACTAAAATCAGTTCAGATTCGATGGCAAAACTTGGTAATAGAGAAAACGTCACAACTGATATTCTTCTTCGAATATACAAAGAATTAAACCGCAATATTCCTGATATCATGGAAACCGTTGATGAATAACAAGATTTAGATTAGACTTTGCGTTATCCTTTTTGATTTAAGTTTTAATCTTGTCTTTCAATCGAAAGAGTTTGATGTAAAATCGATTTAAAACAAGTCGCTCAAAACTTAACAATTTATTAAAGTCAATGCCTTCTTATAGGCAAAATGTCCCTTTTGGCGTACACTATAGTCAACGACAGGAATTGGAATGCAAACCGTCATGAATCATTAATTTGCGTTCTCTTTCTTAGTCCTTTCTTTTCTAAGTTGTTATATGGATGATTACCAGTCTATCCATCTCTTTATCGAACACTAAACATTATTATTTCTGGTATCATCTAGCCGCAAGGTTCTTACCTTGCGGTTCTTTTTTTATTCTTTCTTATCTTGAAATGGACCAGGGTAAAAAACGAATCATTTCCAATCTATTCCCTTTTGGATTAAAATAAAACAAACAATTTAGAAAGGAATTGGTAATCGAGATGCATAACCATCAATACCAAAAAGAAAATCGTTATAAAAACGCCACGATCATCCTTGCGATCATCTGCATTATTCAATGTTTTGTTTTGGGTGGACTTTGGTTTGTTATTTTTAGACATCAAGAACAACAAACTGAAGAGAAAATTGCATCCTTGACTCCCGATCCAAATGAACTCCCAGTTCAAGTGTCCCAATTTGACGATCCAGAAGTGATCAATCAACAACTGAAAACACAAATTGATCAATACATTGCTCAACAAGGCTATAATCCAAGTGATCTATGTATCCTTGTTGAAAGTGATGATAAAACTGTTTCGTACCGTTTAAACGAAGAAATGGTTGTCGAAGCGGCAAGTATTTATAAATTACCTTTAGCGATGCTCTATTGCGACCAGATTGCCGAAGGAACACGAAAACCAGAAGACACTTTAGTCTTCAATGCTGAAGATTATAAAACAGAAGGACAAAACCCGATTGCAAATCAATATTACTTCGGTGCAGCAATCCCCATTTCCGAACTGATCCAATCGAGTTTAATTCACTCCGATAACACAGCCGCTGCCATTCTTTACCATGGCCTTGGCGGTTGGGAAGCATTTGCGGGATTATTGAAAAACTATTCTAGCCATACTCCCCAATCTGAAGATCCGATGGCTAACTTAGCAACTGCAACTCAATATATGGATATTTTAAACCGACTCAAAGGAGATCCAACCCGCTACCACATCATCACTCAAGCGTTAGATACTCAAGATAAAACACTGTATCTCAATGAGTTGATCGAACCTGTTATGTTCCAAAAATATGGCCAATTAGATACCTTTACCAACGTCATTGGCTATTCCGTTTCCGGTCAGCCTTACAGCATTATTGTTTTTTCACGTACTTTATCGAATCCAAATGATGCTGGTAAGATTAACAAAATTGTTTGGGAAGTTTTAAACCAAGTTTCTCAACAACAAAATTCCACACCAGATGGAAATGCTGCGAACAATACGACTTCAGCAACAAATGGACTATAAAATATCTTGATTTCATCGAAATGATTTAAGGACTCTATCTCCAATTCCCTATTCAATCTAGAGACATTGGAAATCGAGTCCATTTTTGTTTGGGATCTATGGGAAATTATGTAGAATTTCCCATCAACTAAGTCGATAAAACAATCCTTGGGGGTAACTTCCGACAACCCTCGGAGTAAATTCCCGACAATCCGCAGAAAACATAATGAATTTCATGACGATCGGAAAACGATCGATCTCTTAAAGGGAACTTCCACCTTCATCATTCACTGAAAAAGGCCTCATCACGATCATCATCGTCATGAGGCCTTTGATTGTCTTTATAGAGAGTGAAAAATGGGTTTAAAGTTTTCGTAGGTACAGAACTGTTTAAATCCAATTTCTTTCAGGATTTGTTTAGCTTGCAAAATCCCACTTCCCAAATCGCCTGGGCGATGGGAATCACTACCAATTGTGATGATCGTTCCACCTAAATCGTGATAAAGCTCGAGAATCGCACGTGATGGGGTCGTATCACTTAACCCATAACGTATACTTGACGTATTGATTTCAATTCCTTTGCCATTGGCGATGACCACTTTCAAGATTTCTGTAATGAGATCTTTGACTTTTTCAAAAGGATAAACCCCTTGTTTGTCATAACGAACAATTAAATCCATATGAGCCAATACACAATAATCTTGGAAGTTTTGAACAAGCTTTAACAACTCACGATAGTAGCCTTCGTTGTATTGTTGTTGCGTTTTGCCTTCTTGGTATGTATATCGGAAAAATTCAAGATCATCGATTTCATGAACCGATAACAACGCAAAATCTAATGGCCATTTCTCTTTGAGTTCATGATAAATCTGTAGTGTATGCATCTGCACGCCAAATTCCAATCCCGCTTTAATCGCAATTTTGTCTTTGTATTTTTCTTTCAACCGTGCAATTTCTGCAAAATATTGGGGATAGTCGACATTACGTAATGATTTAGGAATGTCTTTTTCTGTCTCTGGTGTGACATCAAATTTCACCCCATAGTCCACGTGATCGGTAAAACAAATTTCATCCAATCCCATTTCAATCGCATCTAAAATGACATCTTCCATTGGATAAGAAGAATCATTACTAAACTGACAATGTAAATGGTAGTCTGCCTTCATATTTTTCATTCCTCTTTCTTTGGTACATGCTCTTTTAAGCTTAGCGATATGGTTTGTATTCTTTATTTTCGTCTAAATATTGTGATTCAAATCCCGCAAATAAACCACGGAAGTGATCATATAAATAACGAGCCATTCCATCTTCGTTGCAGTTGTAATCACTTAAAACATCACTTGCTGCTTTTGTATCTTCCAAACCGTTGATCATGCAAACGCCTAGACCTGCATCTCTTAACATTTCGTTGTCATTCGATGCATCTCCAAAGGCGATGATGGATTCGATTGGAATATTGTGTTGAGCCGCAACTTGTTTTAACGCCACACCTTTGTTGACGCTATTATTTTGAATTTCTAATAAAGTTGGTTGTGTTTTAAATGCTGCTAAGTGAGCAGGAACTCGAGTTTTCGCATGTGCTTCAATTTCAGAGCAAAGTTCAGCCGTCTTTGTTCTAAACATCATTTTTCCTGTTTCTTCGGACCAGAATTCTTCTTCTGTTTCTACAACATGGCTTGATTTTCCAGATCTAGATTCTGTTCCTTTAATCAGTTCATCGCGATAACGGCAAACTAATTTATGGTCGCGATATAAAATTGGGTTTACTTCTGGATAATCTTTGAATAATTCAATGGAGAATTGGATATCTTCTGGTGTTAATGGATAACAAGAAGAAACTTGATGGGAAATGCGGTCATCCACTTCGCCACCATTCATTCCAATAAAAATATCTGGTTCAAAATCCAAATGGTATTGGAGGGAGTTTCTGCTTAATTCATCTGTTGGACGACCAGATGCAATGCCGAATAAAATCCCTTTTGCGTGTAAAAAATTTAATACATCACGTGTAAAAGGTAACATTGTGCGTGTTGAATCTTCGACTAATGTGCCATCAATATCTGCGATAATTAACTTTAAATCTTGTTCTTTCATGAATACTATCCTTTCTGATCATGCGTTTTTCGCTCTTTATTTACGGTATTTTATATTTCATTCATCGTTGATCGATGATCATTCGATTTGCTTTTTTTATACGAATTATCCGATGCTTTCGCAAGTCAATTTCCGGTTTTTAAACACGCTTTTCGCTTTTCTTCTGATTATGGCGTACTTATCCCTTTTTTTATTCCTGTAATCCATGAAATCGTTCCGCAAATAACCGGTTTCAATATTACGTTAGATTCCCTCTTGGAAATGGAGGACAAGCCAACAAAAAGATAGGTTCAACAAATTTTGAAATTTCATAATCTTGAAGATCATTTCAAGATACAATATCTTAGATGACATGATAAACAAGGAGGGGATGAGCATGGAACATTCATTTCAACGACAAGTTTGGTCGATCGCTCTGCCCACCGCTTTACAATCATTAGTTCAAAACTCCCTAGGGATCATTGACCAAGTTATGATTGGGCAATTAGGCATGACCATGATTGCCGCAACTGGATTTGCGAATAAATATATTTCAATTTACCAAACGATTATCGCTGCCGCTGCCTCTGGCGTCAGTATTTTCGTCGCCCAATACGCTGGACGAAATGCGAAAGTAGAAAGTGCTCGCCTCATCCAAGTTGTCATGAAATGGACATTTCTCATTTCTATACTCGTTTCCATTCTTTCGAGCATTTTACCTGTCATGAACTTATATACGCGCGATGTTGCTTCTCAAGCAATGGACTACATGCGTGTTGCGATATGGGCGATCCCTTTTCAAGCTTATACGGTCTTATATTCCGTTCCCTTGCGTTGTTACCAACATGCCAAAGAACCTTTCTATGCATCTGCCATTGGGATTCTTGCCAATACCGCATTGAATGCCTTATTGATCTTTGGTTTCAAATGGGGTGCACTTGGGGCAGCGCTCGCTACCGTTTTATCCACGGCACTCAGCGCAATCATCATTGCTTATTATTGTTCACGCTATTTGCCTTGGTTAAAACAAAAAGAAGCAGTAAAGATCCAACTGCAATCTCTTGTTAAAATTGTTGTCCCCCTTGTCGTTTCCGATTTTTTATGGAGTCTTGGGGAAAATATTTACACGATGGTCTATGGCCATACCAACTTGATCGCAAGTGCCGCAATGACGATGACCATTCCCGTTGTTGGTTTATATATGGGATTATTAATGGGCTTTTCGCAAGCTGCTGGTATTTTAATCGGTCGTGATCTTGGCCTTAACCAATCCCACCTGGCCATGTCTCATTCCAAGACAATTCTCAAAATGGCCTTTATCGGCTCTTTGATTTTATTTGCCTCATTATCGCTCTTGGCCCCTCTTTATGTGCGGATCTATCATGTAGACGCCAATGTTCAAACACTCAGCATTCAACTTTTATGGGCATTTGGACTCATGAGTTTAGTCAAAGTCCAAAACATGGTTATCGGTGGGGTATTGCGATCCGGTGGTCATACGGGAATATTGTTGATCCTGAATACCTTTGGCACTTGGGCTATTGGCGTTCCGCTCGCTGTAGCTGGTTTATTCTTCTTTAAAGAAAACATCCTTTGGATTTATCTTTTGTTGTCGCAAGAAGAATTTGTTCGTTTAATCTTGTGTTATCGCCTCTTTTTCAAAAAGAAATGGATGACACGTTTAGACTAATTGCCTACTTTGCTTGAATTTTAAAATCCTGATCTTGTTATCCAAACAAAGATCAGGATTTTTCTTTTCTTGATATTCAACAAAGTCGATCAGCCTTAGACTCGCATTCGTTATAATAAAATAAAGAAAAACAAAATGTTGGAGGACATTATGAACAAATCAAAATACTTCGCAATCTGTCTTTTATCTAGTTTACTCGTCGCTTGCCAATCCAATCCAAGCACAATAGATTCTCATAAAACCAGTTCACAAAGTGAAACAAATGCGCAAAGTGAACAAACTACACAAGTTGATTCCACACAATCAGAAATCTCATCGAGTGAAGCTTCTTTTTCTTCCGCTTCAAATGCCTCGCTTGTAGAAGAAAAACATGAATATACCGTATTAGAAGCGATCGAACAGGGCAAACAACTTACTGCACTATCTTCCCCTATCACTGTGGTTGGCTATTTACCGCAAGCTGCAAATGTGGATGAAGAAGGCAATTATTTTGCGGTAATCTTAAACTCACCTGATTCCAATACCCCAAAAGATCGAATCCGCCTAGAAGGAAGCACTGATTTTGGTGGTTGTAAAGCCCGTATCACTGGCAACTTTTTCTATAATGACAATGGCGAGCCAAGTCTTCAAATTATCGAAGCTACACAAATTTTAGAACCCTAGATTCCTTCATCAGAATGATCTTTAGTCCATCATAAAGATCATTCTTTTTGCATATCCAATTGATTGTTTTCTTCCGTTTATGCTATTTTCCAAATGAATGAATTGTGGTGGAAGAATGTATAACTTTTCTTGCTCATTAAAACATATATGTGGTCTCGTCATTGGCGAGAACTCTAATTCTGCAAGAAAGTGATTCGTCTATTCCTTATTCATCATCTAAATTATTATTATCCAAATAATGAATATCCTTTTTCATATCGGTTTATTCTGTGATTTTGAGCTACAAAGAATTGCTTTTTGCTTTCTTGTAGCTCTTTTATTTTTGCATTATTGAAGGAAGTATATTTCATGTCAGCAATTTACGTAGACAATTTAACATTTGGTTACCCCTCTAGCTCGGACAACATTTTTAAAAATGTCACATTTCAAATCGATATCGATTTAAAACTCGGATTTATTGGCAGAAATGGTCGTGGCAAAACCACATTTTTCAACCTTTTACTTGGACAATATAAATATCAAGGGACAATCACAAGTTCGGTCCAGTTCGATTATTTCCCCTATCCCTTTAACGATCCAACTCGCTTCACCCAAGACATACTCGATGAAATTTGCCCTACTGCCCAACAATGGGAGCTTTTACGAGAACTCAACCTTTTAGATGTCACTGATGATGTCTTATGGCGCCCTTTTGAAACATTATCGAAAGGAGAACAAACTAAAGTTCTTTTAGCAGCGCTCTTTTTAAATCCCGGGCATTTTCTTTTAATCGATGAACCGACAAACCATTTAGACGCTCCCGCCCGCGCCAAAGTTGCTGCGTATCTAAAAAAGAAAAAAGGATTTATTTTAGTTTCTCACGATCGAACGTTTTTAGATGGATGTATTGATCACGTGCTATCCATCAACAAAACAACGATCGATGTTCAAAGTGGAAACTTTTCTTCTTGGTTCGAAAACTTCCAAAGACAACAACAATTTGAAGAAAGCCAAAACGAGCATCTAAAAAAAGACATTGCTCGCTTAAAACAAGCTGCTCGTCGCTCTTCAAATTGGTCAGATGCCGTTGAAAAAACAAAATTTGGCACTCGAAATTCAGGACTCAAAGTCGATCGGGGATATATTGGGCATAAATCCGCCAAAATGATGAAGCGATCCAAATCGATTGTTGCTAGACAACAAAAAGCAATTGAACAAAAATCGACTTTGCTCAAAAACGTCGAAACCGCTGAACCGTTAAAAATCCATCCTTGTGAATATCACTCTGATCTTCTTGTTTCTTTGCAAGACGCCGCTGTGATTTATGACCAAAAACAAGTGGGACATCCTGTCTCATTTGCCATTCATCAAGGTGATCGTATTTTACTTTCCGGAAAAAATGGCAGTGGCAAGACAAGTCTTCTTAAACTGATTCTTAATCCATCCATGAAACATACCGGAACGATCACGATCGGCTCTGGATTAATCATTTCTTATGTCTCACAAGACACTTCACACCTTCATGGCAATTTATCCACATTCGCCATGGAACATCAAATTGACGAAAGTTTATTGAAGACGATTTTACGCAAAATGGATTTCGAACGAGTTCAGTTTGATCAAAATATCGAAAACTATTCGCAAGGACAAAAGAAAAAAGTCTTAATTGCCAAAAGCCTTTGTGAGCATGCCCACTTATACATTTGGGATGAACCGTTAAACTATATCGATATTTATTCACGCCTCCAAATTGAACAACTCCTGCAACAAGTTGAACCAACGATGTTGTTTGTTGAACACGACGCCTCTTTCCAAGAAGCAATTGCCAAAGAAATTATTGAACTCTAATACAGCTAAAAAACGGTATACAAATGCATACCGACTTTGCGCAAACAGATGGAAGCATCTCACTTTATTGCGAAAAATATCATTCAACTGTAGTTCTCTTCCAAGAACCATAAAATTACTGATCCCGCCGCAAAACAAATTGCGGCTTTTTCGTTTTTGTTTTTGTGATATTAATAATGTCATAAAAGCATTTACTCTATGCACGTGTCCACAAGAACTTGCCTCCTAATCTCTGGTGGGCACTCTCCTCTTGAGAAAAGGTCTGATGTTTTTGCGATTCCGTTTCATTTGAACAAAGTTTTTCAGATTGATTTTGAACCGACCCAATGCATCCCTGTTTTAGCTTTTACAAGCGTTAAAAATAAAGGTAACGATCAAAAATAAAATTTCGGCGCGGCGTAGTTCGCCGCGCCTTTTTATCCTGTTTTTTATCTCCCACACAAAGACCGATTTAAGAATGCAAGGGACGCATTCGCTTGAACCCTTGCATTCAATCGGCTTTGTGTTTTTAAGAAAGTCAGAGCCGAAGTTAAATTTAAAAAATCACAAAAGGAGAAATAAATGACAGAAAAAGTTGAAGCACTAAACGCAAAGTTCTGGTTGTCATTCACGCAAGGTTTGATTGACATCATGGACGATTACAAAGGAAAAATCGATTCAAACTATATTGAAGGTCCAGAAGATGAAGCTCATCTAAGGGATAATCTCGTCAAAATTCTATCTATTTTGAATACAAAAGTGACACCGCAAGATGATGATCCAATGATGCTTCATTACCTGACAAGAAAAGATGTTTATGCTTATCACGCATTTGCCTTCCAAGCGTTGTGTGATGAAAATCCTATCTTAGAACCATTTTGGGATGAGTTTGGATACGAACTTTATGATTTGTGGCAGACCTATTTTTTACTGTTTGATGATCGCAAAGAGCTCGTCGATCCAAAAAAGTTAGAATCGAGGTAATTAGATATGGAAATCGCAATTAAAGACCACTGCGATAATAGCAGTAATAATGGGTTATTTTTGCTTGATATGCCCACAGGATACGGTAAAACTTACTCTATTCTCAAATATATCTATGAAGCGTCTTTGGATGAATCCAATAAAAACAGACGTTTTTTCTTTATAACAACTTTGAAGAAAAATCTTCCGACTGAGGAATTTAGAAGTTGGTTTGCAGATGCAGGGCAATTGGATAAGTTTAATGAAAAGTTTCTTTTTATAGATTCCAATGTAGATTGTGTAATCGATCATCTTACTAGTGAACTAATCGATGAAATACCAAGCGACATTCAAAATACTGATGAATGTAAATCCTTTATCAGCTTTGTAACACTCGTGAAAGAACTAAATGGCAAAGTGGGCATGAATTTTATCAACAACATAAAGGGTGATCTTCACAGTCAAATAGAGCCTAATTTCAGAAATTTAGTACAAGAAAAGCTGAAAGATGAATTTCCCACGGTTGATGATCGCATTTATGCAATTAAAACGAATAAAAGATGGCAATGGCTCGGAAAACTATATCCGGCAGTATTCACTCGTGATAAACAAATCATTTTTATGAGTATGAATAAGTTCTTAGTAAGAAACACCCCAATTGTCGAACCCTCATATTTGTTCTACACCTCTGACATTATTAACAATGCGATTATCTTCATCGATGAGTTCGACGCTACAAAAGAAACTATATTAAATAACATCATCGAAAATGGTCTAAAAGATAAAATCGATCATATCGAACTGTTCAAGAATATTCATTCAGCATTACATGTGAATGATTTCCCAAAAATTCTCACTACGGCATCAAAGCAAAGTAAACACCAGAATTATCAGTTCGTAATAGACAATTTTAGAGAAAAAGCCGATGCAATATATGCGGAATATACCTTGCAGTTCAGTCACAAAACCACAACAGATGTTGCAGCAGATCATACTCGGAATTTCTTGTTCCAGGATTATCAATTCCGTTCAATTTTAGATGGGTATACCTCTTACGTCACAACAACAAGCGATAAGAAAAATCGCATCAACTCTATTGGCTATTTCCCCAATAAGTCAGACGATAAAAAGAATAATATTCAAGCTATGCTCAGTAATATACGAGGATTTATTCTATATTTTCAAAATGGCATCTATATGCTTGCTACTAACTATAAACAATGCAAATCTGAACGCAGAAAAAATGGCGATGACGAATTCTCTTTGGAATCGGCAATCCGCTCTGTTTTAGCGGAGTTTAATCTCAACCTCACATATATTAACTATCTTACATCACAAATTTTGATTGCCCCACATAGTGTGAAAGACGATATAGACGATTCCGATTTTGATCTTTCGTTCTATAAAAATGGATTCCGTTTTTATTCATTTGAAGATGATGCCAATCACGATATGCGATCCAAAATTATGATGTGTTCTTTTCAGACGACTCCAGAAAAAATCCTTCTGCATTTTTGTGAAAAAGCCAAAGTGATCGGTATATCAGCAACGGCTACTGTACCAACCATTATTGGAAACTACGATTTAAGTTATCTCAAATCGAAGTTGCAGAATAATTTCTCACTGCCAAGCGAAGAAACTAAAAACCGTCTTCGCTGCGATTTTTCAGATTTACTTACTGGATATGAGAATTTGTCCATAAATGTTGAATTATTAGGCGGTAATGTACGAAATAACTATTCTGCTTCCTCTTGGAACGCAGTGTTTGATTCAGATGAAATTTCTAAAATGATTTTTGATGAAATTGAACGAGAATTGCCCGATCCAAAAGATAACTATCATAAAGAGCGCTATATCCGAATCGCTTTAGCTTATAAGCAATTTGTGATGCATGATGATATTCAATCCTTCCTTTGTGTTCTTACAAAGCATCCAAGAAAAGGAGATAAATATCTTAACAAAGGCATTATTGATAAAATTTTCGAATTTATCCTTAAAGAAAGCAACGCAAATATCAGCGTAAACTCATCTGTTTTTCAATTAGACGGTGATGATTATGATTTCAAAAAGAAAAAAATTGTCAACAAACTATCTGAAGGTCAAAAATTGTTTGTCATTTCGGTTTATCAAACGATTGGTGCCGGGCAAAACCTGCAATATGAAATTCCGAGTGGATTAGAAAAAGAACTGATCACCATCAATAATCGTCCTTCAAAAGGTAAAAAAGATTTTGATGCTATTTACTTAGATAAGCCCACCAATCTCTTGGTAAACTTGGGCATCAATCTTTCTGAAGAGAATTTTGTGAAATATTTGTTCCATACCGAATTTTTACAGCAATCATGTGAACTCTCTTATCAAGATGCACTGCAGCATATTAAACGAGCATTCCATTGCTATATCGCCGGAAACAATTACAAACTCCCGTATGCTCAAAATATCTATAACTGTAAGAGCGTTCTACTTCTTTCTACAAAAATAATTATTCAAGCGATTGGGCGTATTTGCCGTACTAACCAAAAGAGAAAAAACATTTATGTATTTGCCGATAATCGTATTGCAGAAAACATCGATTTTTCCATTTTAAACGATCGATTGTTGAACAAAGAATTCATCGCTTTATTAGATAAAGTCAAAGATGAATCTAGCTCACTGCAGATGGTCGAAGGTTCTTTAGAAAACAAAGCCAGTCTTTTATCGGTAAGAACTAATACCGCCATCAACAACATGTTAAAAGTAGGCTGGAATGATGTTCAGATTAAAAAATGGCGGTATTTGCGTAAGCTTGTAATGCAATCACCTACGATGTCTACTGATGAAGTAGCGAATAATTATGTTGCAAGCAATTTTTATGTGAAACTTCCCACTAAAAACAATCGTCTGTTTTACAAGCAAGAGGGTGATTACAGTAACATTCAAGTCGGCTTTACTAAAAATAAGGATTTGAATTTAGAGGTTTCAGATGTTGCAGCAAAACTGAACACCTTTATGAAGATTCCTGGACTCAAAGACTATTTCGAGAAAGAGGGTTGGACAACCAACTTTGAAAAGAACGATTATATTATGTCTCCGGCTTTATTCAACAACATTTATAAAGGTGCGTTAGGTGAAGAAGTTGGTAGATATTTGTTCAAACAAGTGCTTAACCTCGAACTGCAGGAAATCAACAATCCCGAACAATTTGAATTGTTTGACTATAAATTAGCCGAAACCCCTATTTATGTCGACTTTAAAAATTGGCATGAAACTACCGTTTTCGACAGCGAAGAAATGCTAAATAAAATTGAACTGAAGGCAAAAAAATGTGGCTGCAAATGCGCCATTATCGTCAACATCCTCGCTGAGAACGAATGGAAAACCCATCGTAGAAAGCAAAAAGATTTGACGATTGTCGAGATCCCGTCTTTGCTGACGGGCAGCGATTCTCTCCACTACAACAAAGAAGCTTTTCAAGAGATAAGAAGGTGTGTTAATGAATTCTCCAATTAAAACAAATCAACTGACTTATAAGTTTGATCAATCTTTATTTTCAAAAAACTATGATGTCTTTTGCATTCGTACATCAGATCAGTTTTTTAAATACGGAGCATATATAATTGATGCTCCACTTCTGAGCAATAATGTTTGTTCTGTGTTATTTAAGTCCGGAAATAAGCTTTATGTCCTCATGAAAAGCAACGATTCGAACCTATCCTTGTTAAAGGATGTAACGTTAAAAGAAGACGGTGGTGATCGCATTACGATTTCACAGGTTGAGGTTGCTACACTTGAAATGGATATTGTATTACAGCTTATGCTTAATAGCTTAGGGTCTTATGAAAATCCATTTCTCAAATTTAACAACCTAACTGGACATCTATACTGTTTTCATCCAAAATGGTTGCGCACGCCAAAAAACAAACCGGTTATTAACCAAGTTCCGTGTTTAGAACTGAAAATATCCTCTGAATTACGCTTAAACATGGAGGTACATACATTCACTTCAGAACGACTGCGTAAAAACATAAACTTTACAACCAAAAAATTTGAGCAATATACCAAGTACGTGTTCTCGGCAAATAATACATTGCGTAGAAAATTGAAAGACGATCAGGGCGATACTTTCATTATGCGGCAAATTAGAAATAACAAAACCGAAATTCCATTCTTAGACATTATGAATTTAGACCATTTCAACCAAAGTAAAATGGGAATTCTTACAACTGTCTTAGAATGCTTCAATGACAAATTTTCAGGTATTAGCCACCTTGAATTTACAAATATTAGAGATTATCAAAGGAGAGATTATCCCCGAGCAGTCGCAAACGAAAGCACAAAGGAAATCTCTAAGCTTTTAAAGAACAGACAAATCCATATAGTTGACTGCATTGACGATCAATATTCCCAAAAATTCTGCAAAGAGATCTATGACTTTCTTTCATCAGAATATGGCATAACGGCTAGCTGTGATAAACAGATTTCAAAGGGGCGTCTAAACATCAAAGCGATACATAATGCAGATTTTTATGATGGCGACAATGATCCTCATCAAGTCTTTATTGATGTTGCAGTACAACATATTACTATTGAAGATTTTTTGGGAGATGCCATTGACGATAAAGATGATGAGGATAGTAAGAAGAAAAGGCATAAAAAATATAAACGCAAAATTCCGGCAGTTATACACGATTTGATCATTAAAGATGATCTCATTAAACAAAAAATATCTCTTTTCGATTGGAGTACATTGGAATTTGAAGAGGATATCGATTTTGGTATTCAATTGACAAAAACAAAAGATGATCAAAATACAAAACATGCGTTTATGACAATTCATCCTGATGGAACTTTTGATATTTCAGAACAAATTTATGATCCATTTGAGCCTAATAAATATAGTCAATGTATCCAAATTTTTGAAGAAGCCCAAAATAATTCCGAGAAAGTACGCGGCCTGATCAGAGATACTTCAAACAATATCAATGTTATAAAAGATACGGGATGGTTTACCATTCCGGAAATAGATCGTATCAAAGCTGAGCTCTCTAACGGAAACACAAAATTGCGTGGTGAAAAAAAACGTGAAGAGCTCCTTGCATCCTGTTTAGATATCAAAATGTTTGGTGATGATGCAGCAGAATATTGTTTTGCTGGTACGATCGGAAAGGGAATGCAGTCATCAATCAATTGCGCCGCAAATATAAGAAAGATCGAACCATTTGAAGATTCAACTCTTATGTTTGAAAAACTATTGCCACTCATGAGCGTTACATTCGTTCGAAACGGGCAGTTAACGATTTTGCCTTTCCCTTTTAAGTATTTAAGAGAGTACAGCAAGAGATTACGACAAGAGGATCCAGTAATCGATTAAGATTATCTTATTTTTCCAAAATAATCAAAACTTGTACGCATTTGTTTATTCATACTAAAAACAGCCAGAGGTCCACACGGATCGCTGGCTGTTTTCCTTTTTGTTCAATTCAATTTAATGAGGTTCTTTCATCAATAAAACCATAACTGCTTTTTGAGCATGCAGACGGTTTTCTGCTTCTTCAAAAATTTCATCGGCATGATCTTCAAATACTTTTTCGGTAATTTCTTGGCCTCGATAAGCAGGCAGGCAATGCTGAACAATTGCGCCTTCTTTAGCGTTTTCTAAAAGTTCACCATTGACTTGATAGCTAGCAAAGATTTTCATTCTTTCTGCTTTTTCTTCTTGACCCATTGATGCCCAAGTATCCGTAAAGACGACATCTGCATCTTTTTCTGCTTCAACTACGTCAGCACCAATCCTTTTCTCCTTAAACAGGGTAAAATACCATCACCTATTCTTTGAAGAAAGAATCTACATTTCCATTCCTAAATCCACTTTATTTTTATTCGAATTTCTTACATTTTTAAACTGAATTTCACTATTTTTATAAAAGATATAATTTGCCTGCATTTTACTTTTAATGTATACTCATGTTTAAAGAAGTGTATCTAAATGAAGCAGTCGAATTCGACCGCTTCATTTTTTGTTATATGTGGTGGAGTTCGTGATATCCTCCAATATTTGAAGCGTACCAAAAAGCACTAACAAAATTGGTAGTTTTCTCCCGCATCTTCTGGTACATTTCTCGTGGCATTTTTTTGTAGTTTTTACATTATCATTAACATTAAAATGTGAGAAGACAGAAACGGTATCTGCTTCCAAGCAGAAGGACATATTTATGTTGCTGGCTTTTAAAGAAAGAGAGAACCAGTCGAGGA
>Faulkner_p2__coassemble_2414_pt1 | contig 12492 bp, 12 predicted proteins | sample Faulkner_p2__metabat2_low_PE_031 | metagenome-assembled genome bin Faulkner_p2
TGGCGGTCTATCTCTTGTTTTCGGTTGCTTGCTTCCTTACCGTACATGAGCATTTATTGCTAGTTTCAAACAATTTGATCCATATTCAATCTTTTCCCATCTAATCCCAACGACCTTTTCACTTCAAATGATGCAATTAAAAAGCTCTTCTTTAGTGAATCACTAAAAAAGAGCTTGGTTTGTTTTTATTTTGAATCAGCATTTGATTCTTGTTTTTGAACTCGTTTCGCTTTTTGCGCCACTTGAGTTTGTGCTTTTCGTCTTAAAATCGTCCGTTGGCTATGATGTTTATTCGACTTTGTTGCTTTGGTTGCTTTGGTCGATTTATTCGCTTTTGACGAAGAAGTGCGTTCTCCATTAGTCACTTCAACTGTTTTTTGACCTTGAAGTGATGGATTTGTAGCAGCTTCTTTTTGAATATTCTTTTTATTCAATGTAGCCTTTGGCTTAACAATTGCATCTTTATTCGGTGCGGTTTTAATCGATCCGCTTGAAGTCAGTTGGCGCTTGCCTTTTCGTTTTTGTTTAGCCCGTTGCGAATAAATATCGTATTGTGCCGATTTTAACATTTTCCAATTAGGCGAAACGCGTTTAATATTTTGAATTCCTTTTTCTAGAATGCGAATGGAATCGTAGCGTAGATTTAAGGATTCATAAACTTGCGCTAGACGTAAATACATGCCAGGTGACATCCAATGCTTAAATGCCGCTAGCTCATAGTTGAAAATTACACCTTCATAATTTCCTTCCTCATAACATTGATCCCCTTTCGCTTTAGCTTTGGAAGCGGAAAGTCTAGTTGAGGGAGCATTGGAATGAAGTTGTTTATGGACATAGCTTAAATAAGATTTCAATTGCCTTGCGGTAGGTTGTTCTTGATGCTTGCTAGGTTTGAATTTCGTTTTACGAATTTTATGAATGAATGGCGTAATATCCATTTGAAAGTGATCATACATGTAACAAACGATTTGACAACAGCAGTTGACATCACTTTGCGGATTATGATGATCAAGTTCAATATTGAGGTGTTCAGCGATATTGGAGAGTTTTAGATCTCCTTTACCTTGTTTACCTTTGTAGTAAAACTGTTCCATCACATCCATCGTATCTAAATACTCTGTAGCATGGATTTCAGTATGGAATCTCGCCAAGTCTTTGTTGAGTACACTAATATCACTCATCGCATTATGCGCCCCAATAATATAAGGTTGTTCGAAGTATTGCTTGTAATCTTGCCAAAATTGTTCAAGTGTTCGGGCATTAATGACATCTTTGCGTTGAATGTGATGAATTCGAATATTAGGAGCGGAGAAAAATGTTTGGGGATTAATCAGTTCCGTTGCACTTACGACTTGTTCACCCTCATCAAAAACAAGAATTGAGATTGCACAAATACAATTGTTATTGAGATTGGGAATTTCGACATCTACAAACGTATATTTTCCTGGATATGGAAATTTCATTGTCTACACCTCCCTTTCATTTACAGCACGTAAAGGATTTGTCCTCTGATTGATCACCTAAAGATCTTACCAAACCAGCCAAATTCATGGTTTAGCAATTCGATCTTGAATCGTCTACAAACATTGTTGTTTTCGTTGGGTGATTAATAATCCCTTTACTATAGAGTTTACTCTATAATCCCTATTTTCGATACTTGACTGTCAGCTAGATCAAAAATTCCAATTTCAGACAAATTCATTTCTCTAATCTTTTTGATTTTAGGAATTATCTTAGATCATGCGATAACAGTCTTAAAAATAGATTGTGTCCTTTGCGATTTTAAACTAAAACTTTCTCAAATCATAGAAAATCACTCTTGATTTCATGAGAATTGTTGAGGCAATGTTTGACTACATAAATTTAATCCTGACAAATCACTTATGAAGCGCTGATTTTATTCTTGATAAAATTCAATTCGAAAATTAAGGATATATAAAAATCCGGAACACAAAGTCCTTTTTTAACAATTGTCTTCCGGATGATGTGGCATATAAAAATGAATAGACTATTTAAGTAAATTCGTTTAGTCTTGTTGTTCTTGTTCTGCAAGTTTTGCGATGCAATCTTTTTGGGCGGCTTTAATGGAGCGCAACAAACGGGATCGAGTTGTCCGCGCTGAGAATTTTGCTCGCCATCCTCTTGGTTCTAACGCACTATCGCCATATGTTTTTTCCATGATGTATAAAAAGTCGGTTTTTGTCCCATTTTCGAGCGGTTTGAATTCATACGTTACTTTTGTCGAATGTTCTGCCGTTGAAAAGACAACCACAAAACGTTCTGGGCGCTTGGCATCTTTGATCGTATAGCGGGTCCGTGTCGTTTTTCCACTCTTTTGATCTACTGATCTTACGCGATGGGTATACCCAGTTTTGATATCTTCGCGATTTAATTGAACATCGAGGTCGATTTCGATTTGTTCAATAATTGTATCAATCATGTAATCGTAAAAATCTTCAGGGCTAACGTTTAAAATTTCGTTTACTTCAATTTGCATAACTATATTCCTTTAATATTTTATAGACTTTGATCCTGATCAATGAGATTTAAAGCTAATTCCATTTCTGTTTTTGAAGGACAAAGAAATGAGATATTCGCTTTTTTGACTTGAATATTCACTACATTGGCTTGCGTAAGATTGAAATCAAATTTTAGATCTTGCAAGCGATGAACAAAGTGAAAATCTTCATCTAAACAAAAGAAGCGTAAATTTGTAAGATAAAACACATGCGGCTTAGATTGATAGTAGTTCGTACGCATTTGATCGATCCAATACACTTCTTCATGCTTTAACAATGGAAGTTGTTTACTCTTAATCTTCGGTTTTCGGTGAGCTAAAAGCGCTTTTCGGGCTGATTGCGGAAGAATTGTATAAATCTCATGTTCTTTTTCCTGTAAAATTTTAGGCCGCAAATAGGCGTAATAAACACCAATAAATAACGTAAAGATCACAAGCCAAAATTTCCAGATAGGACTGTGATGGACAACATTGAAGACCATCAGTCCACTCGATAAAACCATAGCAATATAAGTAATTGTTTTTATAACTGTATATTTCACAATGGTAATGATAGCAGTTTTTAGTGAACTATCCCGACTTAAAGAAGTCGGAGCTTCTTGCTTCAACCACCGCGGTTATTATCACACTCCTATGAGCAGTTTTCCCACAATGTCTACAAGCGTTGCGTTTGGCGCGTCCCACACCTACGTAATCATGATACTTTATGATGCTTTCAGCATACGAAGTCCTTCGATTTTAATATTTTGCGCAGCATTTTGGTCACGATCGAGAATCGTTCCACAATGAGGACAAGTCCATTCTCGTATAGATAAATCCTTTGTGATGGAAGATTTCTCGCCACAAAGATGACAAATTTGACTGGATGGAAACCATTTGTCTACTTTTACTAGACAACCACCACGTTCTGTTAATTTATAATCAAGCATATTCACGAACATTCCGTAGCCGTTGTCTAATGTAGCTTTTCCATTACCGAAACCTTTATTTGCCATCGCACGCATATTTAAATCTTCTACACAAACACAAGAATACTGATTGGCTATCTCAGTAGACTTTTTATGTAGAAAATCTTTACGTTGATTTGCAATATGTCTATGAATTTTCGCAATACGTTTTTGTTGTTTTTTATAATTGTCGCTGCTAATAACCTTATGTTTTAATTTTTTCTGCCGTTTTGCTAATTGATCTGCTGAATTACGAAAAAAATGTGGCATATTACAACGGTTACCATTGTGATCCACATATAAACCATTGGATGCATAATCCAAACCTAAAGTGAGCACTTCTTTTACAGCAACAGAAGCCGACACCTGTTCATACTCATAAAGTACAGATACCTGATAAGAACCATCTCTATTTTGAGATACAGTAGCGGATTTAATTAGCCAATCACTTGGCGCTTTACGATGTATAATCGCTTTTACTTTTCCTAATTTTGGCAACTTAACATAGCGAGCGCCAATCTCAATATTGTTATTGGTAAAATTTGTTGTGTATGACTTGCGTGATTTGTGTTTACTTTTGTATTTTGGAAAACCACCTAATCGTTTAAAGAATCTGTCATACCCATCTGCTAAATGAAAGATTGCGTTTGTAAGAGCAAATTTATCAATCTCTTTAAGAAACGGGAATTTATTTTTAAGTTCATGGTTGCAATAAGCATTTGCATTGAATTTTGACAAATATTTTTCTCCATTTTGATGGCGTTGTCTTTGAACATCCAACATTTGGTTATACACAAATCGACAAGAACCAAATGTCTTTTGGCACTGTATACTTTGTTCTATATTTGGTTGAATCGCATATACAAACACTCTATTTGCCATGATTTTTTTCTCCTTGTGATTGTATATATTGTTGAATAATGTCTACAGTTACACCGCCTGTACTGATCAAACAGTAGCTTTGCGACCAAAATATTTCTTTCCATAATGAGTGTCGAATGGAAGGAAATTCTTTTTTAATCATCCGACTGCTCGCAGATTTATAAGCATTAATAAACTTTGAAATCTCGCTATTTGGTTGTCCTCTAAAAAGAACATGTACATGATCGACATCATGGTTCCATTCTTCCAATAAAATATTATATTTTGGGCAAATATATTCGAAAATCTCTTGTAATCTATTTGAAATTGTGTTGTCTATCACTTTATTACGGTATTGAATACACATAATTAGATGATAATGTAATAAAAACACTGAATGATTATTTGTATCGAAATTCATTGAATTTATAACCCTTCTATACATTACGACTGATTAAATTATACAACAAAAAACACAAGGATTTTGTAAAGGGAACGGTGCTAACCCCTCCCTATTTCATAGAGGAAGGGGATTGCGCACCTGTTTTTTATTCAAAAGACATGCGAGTTGAACGAATCGATCACTTTTAGAAAGGATTGATCCAATTTTAACCGATTAAAAAAAGGTTGCAGAATCGAACTAAATATTCTGCAACCTGTTAAGTTTTAATTTTGATGATTTAGTTTTTTGATCAACAAGTTCGCCATTTTGACATGTTTGGCATATTGATCATTGGGATCTAATGCATAAGCTTTTTCAAACCAATATTTTGCTTGTTGAGGATCTTTTTGAATGATCCTTCCTTGCATATATAACATTCCATAAGCATCCATTGCTCGTGGTTCGTTTTGTTTAGCAGCTTTATCTAGCCAATAGAGAGCTTTTTGATCATCATGGATAATTCCTTTTCCATTTTGATAAAGCCAAGCTAAATCAAACATGCTGCTTGCATCTCCGTTCATCGCTGCAACTTGCGCATATTCAAGTGCTGCATGATGGGTAATAGGATGATGATATAAGCCATGCAAAAAGATATTTTTGGCCAGAATCTGCGCTTCTAAATCGCCCCAGTTTGCCGCTTGCCGAATTAAAGGCATCGCTTGTGCTAGGTCATGTTGATCCAGAAGCTCGTGATATTCTTGTTTAAGCTGCTGAAGCAGTTGGGTTTCCATTCAGCTTCCCTTCCTTAGCAAGTTGAACATCATCCATTAAGTCGCTCGCAAATTCTGCAAACAATTGATTTACTTCTTCTTGTTGTGCCAAGTTGAATGTATCATACGCATTTACATCTCGTAATAAATCTAACATTGGTAATGTTTGATAAATTCGTACGCCGACATTGTTTTTGAATTCTTCTAAATCTTCTGGATTATAGAAGTTTGTTCTTTCATTGCAATGTGGACAGTTGAGATAAGCCATATTTTCGACAATACCGAATACTGGCATATGCATCATGCCACACATACGAATTGCTTTAGTAACAATCATAGATACCATTGGTTGAGGTGTAGAAATCATGACAACACCATCCACAGGGAAATCTTGTAAAATTGTTAATGCAACATCGCCTGTTCCTGGTGGCATATCAATTAATAAAACATCTAATTCACCCCAAAGAACATCAGAGTAGAACTGTTTTAATACATTGGAGATGATTGGACCACGCCAAACAACAGGATCGTTTTCGTCGTTTAACATGTAGTTCAAAGACATCATTTTAATGCCATCTTCACTCATGATTGGCAATACATTTTGTTTTGCATCAGCATAAGCTTGTTCATGTTCTAATGCCATTAAACGTGGAATAGATGGTCCTGTAATATCAGCATCCAAAATTCCTACTTTTTTACCTTGGCGAGCTAAAGCACGAGCAAGCATAACAGTTACTGTACTTTTCCCTACGCCACCTTTACCGGACATTACGGCAACAATACTTTTAATATGATTATCAGGATTTTGTTTTAGACCACAGCTGGATGGGTCTTTTGAACATTTACCTGCAGATGGGCATCCTTCACAACTCATCTTCAAAACCTCCTCTATAAAAAATAAAAATTATTTTTTCAAAATTGATGCGGTTGATGAACAAAGTTTAAAAATTTGTTCTTTCACCGTGCTTTTCTATTGTAGCACACTAAGCAAGTTCTTTTTGTTTTCAATACCTTTACAATGCTTTTGATTCATTGTCATTTAGCGATTTTTGATCAAGCGCCTGAGAATCGAGATCAAGATTGGGACTTGGTAAAGCAAGATCAATCGTGTCGATCAATCGTGATGAATCGATATGGGTATAAATTTGCGTAGTAGCAATGTCACTATGACCGAGCAGTTCTTGAACTAAACGCAAATCCGTATCTTTTTCAATAAGTCTTGTCGCATACGAATGACGAAGCGAGTGCGGTGAAAACTGGGGTGATAAGTTTTCTTGTAAAGCACAAGCTTTTACCAAACGATACACGTATTGCCGATTTAGTTGTTGTCCTTTTGGCGACACAAAGAAATAGAGTCCTGCATTACCGGTTGGTTTACGAATCGTTTGACTATACGTTTCCATTTGCAAAACACATGCGTCGACTAAGGGGATCATTCGCTCTTTGCCCCCTTTGCCGTACACACGAATTTGTTTTTGGTTTAAACGGACATCATTTTGTTTGAGCGTACATAGCTCGCTGACTCGCAAACCACAACAATATAACACCATGATAATAGTCTTATCTAAGATTCCTTTAGGACTTGAATCAAAACGTTTGAGAATCTCATCGATTTCTTCACTTGCTGCCCATACCGGCAATTTCTTTTCACGCTTTGGTGCTTGTAAAAGTGTACTTGGATCTTTCAATCCATAAAAGACATTTAAGTAACCAAAAAATGAACGTAACGTACTCGTTAGACGGGATACAGAAGTTGCTTGATAGCGTAAGGATAACGAATCAAGAAAACCTTGCAAGAAAATTTGATCGACATCTTCTAATCGCACGCTCTCTTCTTTTAAATAGCGCGCCAATAACCTCAAATCTTCTTTTTGGGAATCGATAGTTGCCTTAGCTTTACCTTGGCCATTTTCAATCCAAATTAAATACGTACGAATCAGATTTTCGATATCCATGATGTATCCTTTCTAGGCGCCACGATATAAAGGTTCTAATATTCTTGTTTTACAAGTTCCCTCTTTTACTGCTTCTAGTAAAAATGCTTTTGGTTGTTGGTCACGAGCATCATAAATGATTTGAATTTTCGATGCCGCAAGCTTGTAGCGATTCATCATTAAAATCGTTTCCACTAATCGATCAGGTCGATGAACAAGGTAAAAACGACCATACGAACGCAACAATCGTGAAACTTGTTGAATTAAAGTTTCTAAATCAAGATTATGTTCAAAGCGGGCAAGTTGTCGATGAGAAAAAGTCCCTTGTTCAATTTGTTTTTTCTCACGATCGGATAATTCAAAATAAGGTGGATTACTCAGTACAACATCAAATTGGTAATCCGGAAAATCTACAACTGAACCGCAAAACACATGACTTGTCGCATGTTGAATCGTTTTTAAATTTTCTTTTGCTAATAAAGCGGGCATGTCTAATATTTCGATTCCTGTTAGACTTTTCGGTTTAAAGCGATCTAAATACACTAACAATGCGCCATTATTCGTCCCGATTTCGCAAATTTCTTCATCAGGTCGAATCGTAATAAAGCGCGCTAAATCAGCTGAATCAGAGTTGACACAAAAATGATTTTTGTGTTGGAGAATTTTACAAGAAGGTTCAACAAAATAATCTTGACGGCATTCTTGAAGCAATTGTTCAATTGTCATCTCGTTTTGATTTGGACTAGTCATTCATTATTCTCCTTTCTCATTCTTTTGGTTTTCTTTTTCTTTGAGCATTTGGGAAAGTGTCATCAGCTTTGCTCCTTCAATTTGATTATTCAAATTGGCAATGACATCTTTTGTTGTCGATTTAAAGTCATCAAATAAAGTCGGTTGATCGACGATTTTCTCTTCGTTTGCTAAAGAGCCAACACTAATTCCTAAATGACGATACCCGACAGGTTCAAAATAACGATAAATGAGTGATCTTGCCGCTTCATTTAATATGTAATAATCATTGGTCATACATGGAAGTTTAGTCGAACGCACTTGATTGTTAAATTGACTATCTCGAAAGATCATCGAAAAAACGCTGCCTTTAATTTGTTGTTTTTGCATCGCTGCACTCAACTCTTTGACTAATTCACTCGATCGAACAATCACTTCATCGATTGTATAGACATCTGTACTATACGTTTTGGAATGCGAAACAGATTTACGAGTTGACGAATAAATGAGTTCATCGCTAGACCGACCCATAATTCGCTCTTGAATCTCCGGCCACGCATTTTTTAAAACACTTTGTGCCAGATCTTCATGTTCAGGATTCGCTAGATCTCCAATCGTGTTAATTCCAACTTCTTTCAATTTACCAACGGTCTTTTTTCCAATCCCAAAACATGCTCCTACATCAAGCGGATACAGCTTAGATTCAATATCGCGTTTACGAATGACAGAAATCCCCATCGGTTTTCTTAAATCAGACGCCATTTTGGCTAAAAAGCGGGTTGGCGCTACGCCGATCGAGCATTTCAATCCAAGTTTTTGTAATACGCCTTGTTGAATTTGAACAGCTAAATCTAAAGGTCGTGGATATTTAGAAATGATCATCGTGACGTCCATAAAGCATTCGTCAATCGATAACACTTCTATTTTTCCTGTATATTGTTTTAAATACGCAAAAAATTGATTGGATAGTGATCGATAATACTTATGATCTGCATCTAAAATCACAAGATCAGGACAAAGTTGTTTTGCTTGATATGAAGGCATTGCGCTATGGACACCATATTCTCTAGCAGCATAGTTACAAGTCGAAAGAACGCCCCTACCGCTATTTGAGCCAATCGCTAGGGGCTTGTTTTTTAATTCGGGGTGCCGAAGCTCTTCTGCTGAAGCAAAAAATGCATTTAAATCAATATGAAATAATACTTTAGCCATGTCGTACTCTTTCTAGTAATTCTTTCATACTCTCGATTGCTTTTGTATCTGCCATGCCGTGCGTCATAATTGCGAGCTCTTCTAAACGTTGTTGTTCATTTAGTGGATTGACACTCGTTGTCGTACTTAAGCCATCCGTACGTTTAACAACGCAGAAATGATCGTCCGCCCATACGGCAACTGAAGAAAGATGAGTAATACAAAGCACTTGATAATGCTTTGCAAGCGCATGCATTTTTGAACCCATGGCAAGGGCAACTTTTCCCGAAACACCCGTATCAATTTCATCAAAAATTAGCGTGCCAATGCCATCTTCAGCTTGAAACACAACTTTTAAAGCCAACATTAAACGGGATAATTCACCACCAGAAGCAGATAGTTTTAATGGTGTTAAAGGCTGACCCGGATTCATACTTGCGATAAATTCGATATCATCCATACCATCTTTAGAAGCCTTTTTTTGATTGAAGCGAATATCAAAACGACAATGTTCTAACATCAAATCTTTAGCGTGCATTTCAATTTGCTGGCGTAAAGATTCGACGGCTTGTTTTCGTGAGCGATGAATCGCACTTGCTAGTTGTGTGTATGATTTAGTCAGTTCACGTTTTTCTTTTTCTAAACGATCTAAAACGTCTTGGCGATTTAATATACGATCGACTTGCTCATTTAAGTTTGCTAACGTTTCCATCATCTCTTCATAATTTCCACCATATTTTTTATATAGGGATTGAATGAAGAATTCGCGTTCTTGCATCGCATCTAATTGCAGCGAACCTTCTGTAACATCCTCTTTGGTTTGTTCAATTTGTTCAAATATATCTTGTACTTGATAATACAAATCTTGCATTTTCAAACCATAGTCTTCACGAGTATAAACAGATTCCATGCGTTTGATTGCTTGGGCAAATTGATCGTTAATGCCTTGTTCTTTTTTCCATAAATAAAGCGCTTGGGATAGATTTTCTAATGTAGATTGAGCTCTGTCTGCTTGCTCGATTTTTTCTTGTAATTGTTCTAGTTCTTGGGGTTTGACTTTAGCTTGTTCAATTTCATTAATTTGTTTTGTGATCTTTTCTAAGTGCTCATCGGAAAACGTTTCTTGCTTGAGCTTGTGGATCTCAACAATTTTGGCATGCAGCTTGCGATAAGCCACTTCTAGTTCTTTACGTAACGAATCGTTTTTCGCATAACGGTCTAACAAATTCAATTGTAAAGCAGGATCCATTAACCGAATCGTGTCCATTTGGGAATGGATATCGATCATTTTGGAAACCAGCTTAGCAACAAAGGAATTGGTCGTTTGCCGATCGTTGACCAGCATTCGACTCTTTCCTTCGGCTTGGATGATTCGCGTTAAAATGATGCTTTCATCTTCATCAAATCCTGCCTCATTGAGCATTTCTTTGACTTCATCATTTGGCTCACTCAAAACCATTTGTAAAACGGCACGTTTTTTCCCTTTACGCACAACGTCTTTAGAGACTCTTCCTCCGGATATGACATGGATCGCATCGATTAAAAGCGATTTACCCGCTCCTGTTTCACCGGTAATCACAGCCATATTGCGTCTAAAATCAATTACTGCATGATCAAACAAGATATAATCTTGAACCATTAACTGATCAATCATCGAAAAGCCTCCTTCCTTTCGCATAAAGAACGTATTCTTGATTGCCTTTGCGGCCAACTACTGGCGAAGGAATCGATTTAACCGTTTTGTAGTAGCGCTTTAAAAAGAGGGTGAGTTTTTCAAGCGCTTCTTTTTCATATTTCACATGGCGGATTACGCCTTTTTTATTCAATGCTTTTGGACCACATTCAAATTGCGGTTTACATAAAATGACGCAATGTAGTGGTACAAACTGTTCAAAAACAGGTTCTAAAATTGTAATGGCACTAATAAAGCTAACATCCATACAAATAAAATCGATTGTTTCCTCAAACCATTCTTTTTGCATGCCTCTAGCATTGACACCCTCCATTTTGACTACACGACAATCTTGGGCAAGAGATTCATTGAGTTGTAGATGTCCGACATCTAGCGCATAAACTTTTTTAGCCCCATGTTCTAAAGCACATTGAGTAAATCCACCCGTACTTGCGCCAATATCTAAAACAACTTGGTTTAGGGTATCGATTGAAAATGCATCATAAGCAGCTGCGAGTTTCCCGCCTGCACGTGAAACATAATCATGTTCAATTTGTTGGACTTCAATTTGATCATCCAAATTCATGTCAAACGCTGGTTTGGTAATCACTTGGCCATTCACTGAAACACGTCCCGCTTTAATTGCGTCCGCTGCTCTTGTTCTCGAGCCAAGTGAAGTTGCAAGATATTGATCAAGACGCATATGCATTCACCTGTTCAAATAAGTCATCGATCGAGCAATTTTGTTCTTTTAAAAGTTGATCGACTTTGCCATGTTGGATATAGCCATCTCGCAGCGTAACCACATGGTAATCTTGTTCTTTTTTATAGAAATAAGCGGCGATTTGATCTGCCAATCCACCTTGGGCCTCATCCGTTTCATAAACCGTAATCGGTGTATTCATACCTTGTAAAACATCTAACATTTCTATATCTAAAGGTTTTAAATAACGTGCATTGACGACTAGCCAATTCTTATTTTCTAAGATTGCCCTTTGTTCAATCGTTTCCACTTGGGGACCATAAGAAATGATAATTTGTTCGATTGCAGACATTTGTTTTAAACGCGTAATCTCATCACGACTTTGATTGGATTTTTTTTCTTGATGATCAAAATTAAAAGTAGAGTTTTGACTTTGAATTTGCGTTTGACAATAAGTCCAAGTTCCAATTGGTAGTTGTTCTAAATTTAGATTGACGGAATAATTGACTTTTCCTCTTGGGTAACGAACAAAAAATGGATGTTTTTGTTGGAATGCCGTATATAACAAGTTTTGCGCTTCAGTTGCGTTTTTGGGTTGCGCAATGATTGTATTTGGAATCGTGGACAAAAAGGCAATATCATAAATGCCTTGATGCGTATCCCCATCACTGCCGACAAGCCCCGCACGGTCAACGCCAAATACGACAGGTAAATCCATACGAGCGACATCGTGTAACACTTGGTCATAAGCGCGTTGTAAAAACGAACTATAAATCGAAACGAAA
>Faulkner_p2__coassemble_2678_pt1 | contig 10733 bp, 10 predicted proteins | sample Faulkner_p2__metabat2_low_PE_031 | metagenome-assembled genome bin Faulkner_p2
GTTTAGGTGGATAATTTGTGACAGTTAAGCTATATCGACTTAACTAACAGGAGGAAATTTTATGGCTATTACCGTCAATCTTTATTATCACGGAAAAAATGGCAGTGCTCGCAAATTCGCCGAAGAAATGATATCCAATGGTGTAGTTGATACTATCCGTCAAGAAAAAGGAAACTTAAAATATGATTATTTCTTGTCTCTAGACAATCCCGAAACATTGCTTTTAATTGATAGTTGGGAAAATCAAGAAGCAATTGATCTTCACCATTCTTCTAAAATGATGAAGCAGATTATCGAACTGCGAAATAAATATGATCTGCACATGGACGTTGAACGCTATATTTCCGATGAAGATGGTGTTCCTGAATCAGATCAATCGTTCATTCGCAAATAAAGAAAAAACCAAGTTGTGACGTTCTTATTTCACAAGAACAGCAACTTGGTTTTCTTTTGATCTTTATACTTAATATTAGCGACGAATACTTCCTTCTAATAAACGGTTCAAATCTTCTTCGGCAATGTAGTCAAAGCGTACAGATGTTTTATTGATCAAATAATCGAGACACTCATCGGAATAGCCACAAACTGTATATACAGATTGACGGCCTTCATCATAATCGAGTAAAACTTGGTTATTTTGAACACGGTAATGTCCTGTTCTTTCTTCAACTAAACGATCATTGCGGAAGTCATATTCTTTGAAGTCACCATCATCCCAGAAACATTGGCATGTAAACATATCTTTTGTGAAGTAATGAATCCAGTTCCCTAAGATTGCTTCACGAGGAAAACGAGCTCTAACTTGCGTACGTTCGTCGCGGCGTCCAACACGAATTGTTTCAATTGTTTCTGGAGTTGTTGTTTGTGTATTCAATAACTCTTGGGCAGTTTTTGCTAATTTTTTTGAATTTTCTAAACGTTCTTCAACACTGCGGATAAATGATTCTTTTGTTTTTACATCTTCAGGCAAGGAGAAAGATGTATCTGTTTTTAAATCACTCAATAATTTTTCTAGAGCTTGCATTTGTTCAACAACTTTTTCGTACATTTCCAAAACTTCTTGTTTATGACGTTGTTGTTGTAACTCCATTTCTTCTTCGATTTCTTCCATTACAACTTCGTTTTGTTCCGTGTTTTTCTGTAAATCAGAAAGTAAGTTTTTCCAAATGTTGATATCAGATGTAATCATCGTGGCTGTATCCCTTTCCGCTACGTTATTTTGTTGCATTGGCATTAAAATTTCTTTTGGATCCTCTTTATGCTCAATACCTTCATCACTTTCCTGTGCTTTTGGTTTAGATCGTTTTAAAACCGGGCGAACGAGTTCTTCTTTTTGCGCTTCGTCATTAGGCGTGGAGGAATAGGTTGTTCCCATATTCACTTCAACATTCGAATCATTGCTTTGCAAACCATGTGGACGAATTAATGCTTCTGCTAATAGATCATGAGGGTTGATCGGTGCATGTTCTTTAATTCTTAAGTTTTCGCTTGCAGTGGTTTCATCTAATTTCATGACATCGCGCGCCACAATTTCCGCTTCATCCACTTTCGAATTATCTTGTTGATTATTCGCTTTAAAGACATCAAATGGTAAATCAAGTGACCAGTCTGAGTTTTGATTTGGAGTTTTATTGATTTTATTGGACATATCGTTTTGTTGCATTCCTTCCTGGTTTATCGTTTCATTCAATGGAGAATCCATTTGTTTTATTTGTTCAGATTTCGTACCTTGAACCAAAATCTCTTCCCTTTGTTCTCGCTGGTCCGTGATTTTGGATGTGGATTGATCTAAGGCTGTTTCGCTTTGCGCTGCCTGTTTTGTTACGTTGAACTCGAGATTCTTATTGCGTTTTGTTTTTGCTTTATAACGAGCTCTAATTTTCTTATTTGATTTTTTCACAGTTTTCCTTTCTGGAACCAAAATTTCATTTTTTTAGAATTCAAGATTCTCAGTATTAGGTAAGACAAAGTCTTTTGTCACCCTACATTATGCAAAGTGATTAAATTTTGGTCAAATTTTGCTGATATCCGTCCGCTTTCTTAGCAATATTCAACTCAAAAATAGATATTTCAATTTCAACAATCCTTACATGTAATATCAAAATAATAAAGATTCACGCATCTTTCTTTCGTTAAAAAATCCGAAACTCATCCATTTAATTCTGAGTTTCGGATAGATTGATGCCGTGCTATTTATAGTTATGATTTAAAAATATTACGAATTACAGTCACCAGACCAATCAGCATTAAAATCGCTGCGAGAACTTGTTTAATCGTGGTTTGTGGATCTTCTTCCATCTTTTCATTGAACGTTTGAATTGAATCAGATGCTTTGTGTTTAAATTGATCCAGTTGCTCAGTTGCGTTAGTCGTCAATTTCGTACCTGTTTCTTTAATTTGATTCAATCGATCATTCATTCTTTCTTCCCACTCTAATTGATCTTGTTCATCGATTAATGGTTTAGGATGAACGTCCTCTTTTACGCGATGCTCAGATGCGATCTGTTCCCGAATTTGAGCTGGTGTAGGTTCTTGATTCATCAATTTATTGCGAATACTTTCTACTCGTTTTTCTAATTCTGCAATTTTATTGAGTGCTTCTACACGTTCTTCATACATCTTCGCTAAAATTTGATGATCAATTTTCTTGCACTCTTCCATTGTTTCTTGTTGACAAGCTAATTCAGCTTCCTCTAATTGTTCTGGTGCATTTTCTTTTACTTGTTCGTCTGAAGTTTCTTCGATGACACGTTTATTTTCTTCCATATCCAAAGCCCTTCCTTTGTTCTTATTATGCGCAATATTTATGGGATTGAATACTCTTTCACACAAAAAGTTTCATTATTTTTATCATTTTATTTTCGTATCTTTGAACAGAGAAAATAAAAAGCACTCTTGACTCGAATGAATCTAAGAATGCTTTGCAGTGAATCAGATTAATTGATTAAAGTTCGATTTCTGCTTTCCAAAGACCATGGAGGTTGCAGTATTCGTAAACAGTTGCAAGACCTTTTTTATCTTTTGGATCAAATTCAGCAACTGGTTGTTCACCTGGAAGTAAAGTTGCTTTTTCTACACTACCGTCTGCATATTCAATCCAAATATTTGTAATCCAGTGGTTTTCAAGCATTGGGTGTAATGTAGAACCTACTTGAACTTTTACTTTACCATCTTCTAATTTAACTTCTGGTACGTGTTTTTCTTTTGCTGCATCTACTGCACCAGCAACTAATAATTTTGCAGGTTCGCCATTGATTGCAACTTCTACATCGGCATCAAGTGGTAAAACAACTTCTACGAGTTCACCGTTTGTTCCTTTAAATACTTTCATAATTGTTTCTCCTTATTCTTAATTAATTTTTTATACTTCGTTTTGAAGCATTTCTTTTCATGGCCTAATTTTCTCATGATTAGTCTATCCTTACTAGTCAAATACTCAAAATCTTTTAGATTTTTTTGGATCGATCGTCTCCATATTGAAGTTAAGTCTAATTTCTTCAATGAATATTTGATGAGTTTTGTATGTAACAAGCGATGATCTAGTTTCAATTGAACAAAAAGTTAAAATTCTTTTTATTCCCTTTGTTTTCTCAAGACTTTTCAAAAAAAGGCGGTATCATAGAAAAGATTGAAAGGAAGGTCAATATGTCAATTCAAATTCAGCTCCTTTCGAATGGAAACCTCCAAGTCAAAACTGACCAAGCAATTACTCTAGAGGATGTTTGGACAAAACTGGATCTTTCCAAAGAAAAGAAAAAGCATGTGCAAATTCTAAAAGGCGCACAATCTATCACAAACCCTCAAGAAGAAATCAACCCATCTGACAAAATCAGTGTGGTCATCGATGATACTTATGATTTTAATGAAGAAACTCCCGTATATTACGCAGGTATTGCGGTTGTATACGAAGATGACTGGTCGATTGTTGTCAATAAAAAACCATTTTTGTTAGTCCATGGTGATGGCTACAGCGAAGATACACTCACTGCACGTATCAATGCATACTTACAAGAAAACAATGCTCGTTTCCCTGCTTTAGCAGTCAATCGAATCGACTTAGAAGCAAGTGGACTTGTTCTATTCTCTAAACACCCTCTTGTAAAGTCTTATCTCGATAGCCAATTTGAAGATGGTACAGCAAAAAAAGAATACCTTGCGGTTGTCGATGGTCGTGTCGATCATCGTGAAATCGATATCAACAACCCTATTGCAAGAAATCGTCATGAAGCTGAAAAAATGATGGTGTTCAAAAAAGGCAAACCTGCTCACACTCATATTTCACGATTGAAATTATTTGATGACAAATCTTTAGTCAAAGCAAAGATTACTACAGGACGTAAACACCAAATCCGCGTCCATCTTGCTCATATTGGTTATCCAATTATGAACGATCCTCTTTATGGCATGGTACGCAACAACAAAGGATTGATGTTGCAATCGTATCGTTTATCTTATAAACAACCATTTACTCACGATACAATTTCTCTTGAAATCGATATGGATACTCGTTTTAAATGGTTTGATCCAAACCTTGCTAAAGAAGCTTAGTTTAAAATCCATTCACATAAAAAAGGGCCTTATCACTTTAAGGCTCTTTTTTCTCATCATTTTGTTGTTCATTATTCTTTGATTGTGCTTTATTGAACATCTTTTCGATTTTTCCTAACTGTTCTAAATAGATGTTCTCGATTATTTTCCATCGATCTTCTGTCTGTTCATTGTCTTTATGTTCTATTTTTGTTGTAACTTTAGTTACTTCACTTAATCGATGACGGTGATCCAGTTTTTGCAAAAAGTTCCAAGCCCAGGCAAGAACGATTTCATTTGGATAAATAGAGGCAAATGCTTGTAGTTTGCTTCTTGCTTCATATTCCCCATCACGACGCATAATCCATTGAAATAGACAGACGGCATTGATGCGACTGATATTTCTTTTGGAAAGTTGGTTGATCATTTCACCAATTTCATCTTGTGAAAGTTCATTTTCGTTTAATCGATCAAATAATTGTGCTAAAAAAGCAAACACATCCCACTCTTTATAGGCATCGATTTCGAATAGGTAAGCAAGCAATTCGACAAGTAATCCATATGATGCCCTTTCAAATAGTGTATCGGAAAGATCTGACTTTGAATTACCCACAGTTGCACGCGCAATACGATCGAGTCGTTCAAAATCAATATCGATCCCTTCTACTGCAAAACAAAATTGCAAATATCCGCTTAATAAATCCAATACACTTTGTTGCAAAAGAGCAAACGTGTAAATTGCCCCAGCCCGTTTTTGAAACAGTTTAAGGGTTTCAAAATAACCAACTTGCAGATTTTTCATACCCGAAGTCGCAGTAAAATCTAAAAAGTTCATCAAAGGTAAAATGGGCTTCATCATAAACACATCCAGTTTTGGATCGACACTTCGAACAACACCGGGTCCTTCTACATCAATTGCAAAAATATGGGAACAATTAAAGTCAGCTACTAAATCAATCGGGACGTTATCTGCATAACCTCCATCAATATATTGTTCGCCATTCATTTCTAAAACCGGAAATGCGGGATAACAAGAAGCAGACGCAATCAAGATATCTTTGGCATTTTCGAAATGCATATCTGCTTTTTGATAAGCAACTGGTTTTAATGTCGTAATATTAAATGTCATACACGCAAAATCGATAGGTGATTGTTTGAACGCTTGATGATCATACAATGAGTCAATCTTTGTTTTTAATGGTGAAATATCCATGCCTGATCTTGAAAAAATATACTTTTGTAAAAATGATCCAATTTCTTTGCGGTTTTTAATCCAAGTGCTGAGTGTTTCAGGAAAAGCAAATAAGTCTTTGGCGATCGCAACAGGTTCTAAATGTTCAACAAAATCAAGCATCAAATCCAAACGGTTTTGAACATAAAACGCTCCAACTAACGCACCAATGGATGTTCCCGATACCGCATCAAAATAAATTTCATTTTCATTTATCGCTTTCCAAAAACCGATTTCATAACAACCACGGGCTCCGCCCCCACCTAAAGCGAGTCCTTTGCGAATATCATCTTGTTTGATCCAATCTAAACTTTTCATGATTTTCCCCTTGTTTCCCATCATAAGCGTTCTCTAAACCATCTTTACCATCAAAAGGTCAGTGTGATCATCCAAACGGTATTGATCACTAAAGCACTTATGAATGGAATATAGGTTTTATGGGTGCATATTGCATCTAGTAACCCCATTATACTGGATGTGATTAATAAAAGGAGCAATCGCCAAAAGCCTAACACTCCACCAATCACAATTATATAAATCCAATCCGCCAAACCTAACCAATGAAAATAAACAGCAATCCCCATCATTCCTGCATATGCACAAGCCATAAGGCGCGAACAAAATTCAACCGGACAATAAGGGATGAATAAAATTGCGATCAATAGTAAGCAGAGCCATCGCAAAGAAAAATATTGAGTTGTCCAATCTTGATAGAACGCCAATACGCAACTAATCAAGATCATTAACGATAAAGTGTGTGGCCAAAACGAATATCGAAAGATCATCCCACTGATCAACACCCATAAAATTAAAAGACCATTAGAAAGTGGCTTAAATGTTTTGTAGATCTTGATTTGTTGAACTCCATAATAGATATGGATTGTCACTAAGACGAAAATAAAAACAATACTCGAAAAAAAATGATCCATACGTTTAGCGTACAGATCATGAATGACAAAATATTCAATGTATTATCGAATCAAAATGGTAAAGTCTATCTATTTTCACAATGCTAAAGTTCAAATCTCATCTATTGATTGAACTCAAGATGGATTTGTTTCGATTTAGGAATTTCAACAACGTTTGCTTGATGAAACGGCGTATCATTTAAATCAATTTTATAAGCTTGTAAATAATATCCTTTTTTATTCGGCGTTCCTTTATATTTTAAATCACCCCAAAGTGGCGTATGCAAATAAGCTAGGCAAGCGCGAATTTGATGAAAACGTCCTGTCATCAATTCAATTTGTGATAAATATAAGCCATCTTTTTGTTGAAGCGTTTTAACTTTCATTTTCGCTAGATCGTATTGATCTTTTGGCCGATCACTGACAAGAGCCCTAGTCCCCTCTTTTTTAAGATAAAGTTCAATCAAACCTTGTTTTGGATATTGATCGGTAATTGCTAGATAGTATTTATGAACTTGATTTTGCGCAATTGCCAAACTTAAATCTCGCGCAGCTTGGGCAGTTTTCCCCGCCAAAACAAGTCCAGAAGTATTGCGATCTAAACGATGAGCAATCGAAGGAGTGAATGATTGTTCAACATTCGGATCATATCTTTTATTGGCAACCAACCATGATAAAAAACGATCATTTAATGTATCTTGTTCTTTAGCCTGATCTTTCATCGACAAAAGGCCTGACGGCTTATTCATCACCACAATTTGATCGTCTTCATAAATGACATCAAGCTTTTTGGCTGGTTGGATCTTCTTTATTTCTTTTTCTAATAAATCAGGTGGTAAAAACAAAAGCAAAACATCGCCTTCAACAAGCTTTTGATCGTACTGCGCCCGTTTACGATTGACTTTTATTTTCTTATTACGAATCGCTTTATACATCGCACTCGTTTTCAAATTGGGATAGGCTTTTAATAAAAATTTATCTAGACGCTGATTGGCATCATTTTTAGAAATGATCACTTCTTGCATATTCTTATCCTCTTTATCCTTCAAATTATTTCAACTTTCATTGAGCTTAATCGATCTTTTCATATTGGGCAAGCTGTTGGAATGATGTTGGCATACATCCACATATTTCTGACAATCTGTTATTTTCTATTCTATTCAAGAAATCAAAAATAATCTTTTGTAAACGGTTCCACAAAAATGTACATGACACTTTCTGAATCTATTTTGTGATTTTTTGCACATATACCATCAATATTCGCTTCATTTTGTATATTATTCATATTCTTAAAGCAAGAAATCTGAATTGTTTGATAGAGTATAGATAAGAATTGAGAGGAGAAAAACAATGAGAGGAGTATACAACTCAGTAACCGATATTCGTCGTAAAGTCTTTGCGGCAATTGCCGAAATGGCTTATGAAGAAGATGTAAATTATACAGAAAGATTAGAATCCATCCCTTACGAAATTATCGAAGGTAAACAAGCAAAATACCGTGATTCCATTTTCTTAGAACGTGCAATTATTGGTGAACGTTTACGTTTAGGAATGGGGCTTCCTGTTCGTGATATCACAACAGCAGGTGCGATTAGTGATGGTGTCGAAGAAAGTATTATTGCCGAAAAATTCTATGATCAACCATTGATTAATATTATTTCTTTTGCATGCCACGCATGCCCAGAAAAGAAAGTTATGGTTACCGATGGATGCCAAGGATGCCTTTCTCACCAATGTGTAGAAGTTTGTCCTAAAAAAGCAGTCTCTATCGTGAATGGTCGTTCTGAAATCAATCAAGACCTTTGTATTAAATGTGGTAAATGCCAAGATGTATGTCCATACAACGCAATCATCAAAATCGAACGTCCATGTGCTGCAAGCTGTGGTATGAATGCCATCACAAGTGACGAAGATGGAAAAGCAAAAATCAACTACGATAAATGCGTATCTTGTGGTCAATGTTTAGTAAACTGCCCATTTGGTGCAATTGTTGACAAAGGTCAAATTTTCCAAACGATTTATGCGATGCGCGAACATGAAGTTATCGCTGCCGTTGCTCCTGCCTTCATTGGTCAATTCGGAGCGAATGTAACTCCAGAACAAGTCATTGGTGGCTTAAAAGAATTAGGTTTCGCCGATGTTGTGGAAGTTGCGATCGGTGCTGACTTATGTACGATTGAAGAAGCAGAAGACTTCTTAAAGAAAGTTCCAGAAGAACTCGACTTCATGGCCACATCTTGCTGCCCAGCTTGGTCTGTTCTTGCGAAAAAAGAATTCCCACAATTCAAAGACAACATCTCCATGGCTTTAACACCAATGGTATTAACAGCTCGTATGATCAAAAAAGATCATCCAAACGCAAAAGTTTGCTTCATCGGTCCATGCGCTGCTAAAAAACTGGAAGCAAGCCGTCGTTCCATTCGTTCAGATGTCGACTTCGTTTTAACATTCGAAGAAGTAATGGGTATGTTCAGTGCTAAAAAAATCGACTTACCAACAATCACATGCGAAGAAACATTCGATAAAGCAACTGCTGCTGGACGTGAATTTGCAGTATCCGGTGGTGTTGCCAAAGCGGTTAAAACTTTAATCGAAAAAGAACACCCAGGTACAGTTGTTAAAGTTCAAGCTGCTGAAGGCTTAAAGAACTGCCGTACAATGTTGTTAATGGCAAAAGCAGGACGATTAAATGGGTACCTACTTGAAGGTATGGCTTGCCCTGGCGGATGCGTTGCTGGTGCAGGTACACTTGCTCCAATCGCAAAATCTTCTGCTGCTGTTAAGAAATATTCAAAAGACAGTGCAATGGCTACTGCAGATCTTTCTGAATTCCATGATCTCGTACATCCAATCTCTCATATGTACGATGCTCCAGAAGAAGAATAATCAAATCTGCTCACGATCACAAAAACTTTTATTTCAACAAACATATTGAATGATAAGGACACTAGAAATAGTGTCCTTTTTTAGAATTCAGCAGAACATTTTGATTGATTGGACAAAAAAATCCCTTTTAGCGATATCTCGATGGAATTATTTCGAGTATCAACTAAAAGGGAACTTATCATTCGTTTTCTTTATTTTGTCGACTTTGTTTTATATCATCCAGTAAAAGCTTTGCCTTATATATCAAAATAAAAGGACCTAATATTGTAAAAAGAATGTGAATTATGTCCGGTGAATAATTATCCGTTACTATTTGTATCACCTGTCTTATATATGCTATTAAAACAACTACAAACCAGAAAATATGTGATTTTTTCATCAATATCAATCTCCTTAATACGTTTGAAAAGTTATTCGCCAATATGCATAAAGTAGTTCGTTACATTGTTGAGAATGTGGAGGAAAAGGACATGGTTTCTTTTCGATGTATCGTATTCCTTTGAACCTTTGTTGAGTTCCTACTGCTATCAAATTATCTATAACTTGCTTAGAAATTTCTCCACAAACATCTACTCCAGATACCCCTTGGATCAATTCACACCCTGATACTACATCTCCAGCTGTATCTATTCGTTTAAAAAGCCAAACTAAAGCTTGCCGTAAAATACTTTTTTTGTTCTCATTATAATTTTCTAGCATTTCAGCTTCTTCTTTTGTTGGTGATGTTAAAACCACAAATTCAGTTTTAGATTCAACTATAGTAACAGAGATTGTTCCATTACCATTAAATTGCACAAACACATTATCATCATTACGAGAAATATTATATTCATTTTCTATGAAATTTATAAATGATTCGTCTGTCATAGTACCTTTAGTTCTTGGTGGTGGAAAAGCGGTAATTTTGGTATTCGTGCGATCTAATTTATTTTCTTGAGCAAATACAGAAATACCAGAAGATACAATACAAGTTGATAAACATGTTATAAAAACAGCAATTATCTTTTGTAAAGGCTTCATATATAATACGCGAATGATTAATTAGTTCATTCGTCTCCTTTCAAAGAAATCATAACAAAATGAAAACGCTAACACAAACATTTTTACATTTATAATTCATTTTTGTTTCGATCATATTATAGGTCACTTTTAAGTTCATTTTAATTTTATGATTCTCCACT
>Faulkner_p2__coassemble_2871_pt1 | contig 9708 bp, 7 predicted proteins | sample Faulkner_p2__metabat2_low_PE_031 | metagenome-assembled genome bin Faulkner_p2
TGATGCGTCCTTGTAAAGTAGACACTATGAAATAACTAAATATAGTTGTGTATTGGTAATGAATGGCTAGCCATTCATTACCAATTTTTTTTGCTCGATTTTTTTCCAGAATTTCTGGATTCTCAAATTCGGTTGAATTGGATATTCTGCTGGATGATCCGTTTTGAATGCCTCTGCTCGCACTACGGCTGGTGTTTTTCCATGAAAACGTTCTTGTGGATATTCATTCATATAAAATTCAATGGTCTCTGATACAGCTTGGATGCAACTCTCTATTGAATTGATTTCTGGGTGCAGAATAAAGAGTATGTCTTTTACAATTCCTTGAAATCCTTCCATACTTGCGTTGTCTATGCATCTTCCAACCCGAGACATAGATTGTTGAATCCCCATTTCTTCTAGCCAATGACAGAATACGGGACGCGTATATTGAAAACCTCTATCTGAATGGAATAGCTGGCATCCTCCTGGATTCTTCTCTAATGCTTCTCTTAATGTTTCATCAACAAGCACGGAATTGTTTTTCGTACTGACTTTCCATGATATAACGCTGCGATCATACAAATCTAAAATCGAAGAAAGATAAAGTTTTTGATTTGTTTTCGGTACTTTGATTTCAGTAATATCAGTTACCCATTTTTGATTCGGTGCAGTACTTTCGAAATCTCTATTCAAAATATTTTCTGCAGTTTGTCCAGGATTAGATTTTATCCAAGTATGTTTCTTTGGACGATAAACAGAAAGAAGATTCAATCTCGCCATGATCCGATACACTTTCTTGACACCTACTTCAATTCCATAGATGTCCTTCAGTTTTCTGGACATTTTTCTACATCCATATAAACGTTTCTTTTTCTTTGCGAGTTCTTGGATTTTTTCGATCAGCTCGATTTCATCTGGATTTGGTCCTTTTTCCTTGCGATGAAGCCATTTATAGTAAGCCGCACGACTAATACTTAAAATTTGGCACATTTCCCGAATCGGCCAATTTTTTTGAACGTGATATTGTTCGATCAGTTTATAGTCATGTTCTTTCCATTCTTGCATTATTTGATTTCGTTTGACTCGACTATATCGTTCCACCATCTCCTTTCTGTTGCTTCGGCTTTTTTTAAGAGTTCATTCTCCATTTCAAGATGACGATTAATCGCTTGTAGTCGTTTCAACTCTCTACGTAACTGTTCATTCTCATCGAGTTCTTCTTTAGGGACTCTTTTCCCTCGTCGATCCAGCAGACCTTCTTCACCTTGCTCGTTGAATTTGATAACCCAATCTCTGACTTGAGAATAGCTGCATTCAAAATGAGCAGCAGTTTCTTTATAGCTACAACCATGAGCGTAATACCATGCAACAATTTTGCGTCTTTCTTCTAAAGTTGTTTTCTTTCTAGGTGCCATGTATACCTCCGGCTGAGGAGTGTAATCCTTCAGTTCGTTCGTTTTTTTAGTATACTTCTTAACCCAGTTGAAAACGATCGAATCAGATGGAATTCCATGACGAGTAGCAAGGGTTTTTAACCCACCTTGCCCACTTAGATATTCTTGGCAAACAAGTTCTTTGAACTCTTTAGTGTATGAGCTATTAGATGGTCTGGCTTTAAATGCGTCGACGCCATTACATTTATATTGCCGAGCCCAAGTGAAAATTAAATTGCGCCCTGTCGCAGACATATTGAGGGCTGACGCAATAGATGAAGCAGACATCATATGGTTGAGGTATTGATGAACTGCCCAAAGTTTTTGTTCAGCAGTATATTTTGTTTTTCTAGACATAAAAAAGTTCCCTTTTAGTGACATCTCGATTGAGTTATTTCGAGTGTCTACTAAAAGGGAACTTATCATTTGTAGCTTCTTTTTTTGAGGAGGTTTTTGAAGTATAAGCCATTCTTAACAAGCGATCATTAAGCGTTGAAAACAAGTTGTCCAGTTGTTGGATCTACATCAACGAGAATGTTGTTTTCTGTTTCTTTATCAAAAATTTGAATGTATTCAGTATTAAATGCGAGTTGGATCGTATCACCCACACGAGCAGTTGTGGATGGATCAACTGCAGCTGTGATTTGAACACCATTGCAGTTGACATATAAGTTACAAGTGGAACCTAACATTTCATACACTTCAACTTTACCGCTAGCAAGCGCATCTTTTGCTTTTTCGAGATCTTCTGGTTGGTCAGAAAGGTTTTCAGGACGAATACCCAAAGTGACAACTTGACCATCTGTATAACCTTTTTGTTTTAAACGAGCTGCTTTTGCTGCTGGTAATAAAATGTGGTCGTTACCGAGTGTTAAATATACTTTATCTTCTTTTTCTGTAATTGTTGCATCCATGAAGTTCATTTGTGGGCTACCGATAAAGCCGGCAACGAATTTGTTAACTGGATATTTGTATAAGTTATTAGGTGTATCGATTTGTTGCACTTCACCATTACTCATTACGACGATGCGATCTCCTAAAGTCATCGCTTCGGTTTGGTCATGTGTAACATAAATAATAGTAGAACCTAATTTTTCGTGTAGACGAGAAATTTCAACACGCATCTGCCCTCTTAGTTTGGCATCAAGGTTGGATAAAGGTTCGTCCATTAATAATACTTTTGGATGACGAACGATCGCACGCCCCATGGCAACACGTTGTCTTTGACCACCGGAAAGAGCTTTTGGTTTACGGTCTAATAAACTTTCCAGGCCCAAAGTTTTGGCAGCTTCTGCAACACGAGCATTGATTTCATCTTTTGGTAATTTAGCGATCTTTAATGGGAATTCCATATTTTCGCGAACAGTCATATGTGGGTATAGCGCATAGCTTTGGAAAACCATGGCGATATCACGGTCTTTTGGATCGAGATCATTCACGCGTTTGCCATTGATGACTAAATCACCAGAAGTGATTTCTTCTAGTCCGGCAACCATGCGCAAAGTTGTTGATTTACCACAACCAGATGGACCGACGAAAATGACGAATTCACCATCTTTGATATCGAGGTTAAAGTCTTGAACTGCTTCATACCCGTTTGGATAGATTTTTTTAATATGTTTTAAATTTAATTCGGACATACATTCTCCTTGTTATTGGACTACAGATTTTATAAAACACAAAAAGGATAGGATATAACCTGAATAGTCCATGATTTATACAGTATTTGATGTTGTTTTATCTATGCTTAGGATACCTTTTATAGGAAGCGGTTACAAGAGATTGAGCGTGAAACGTTTCAAAACAAGACAGACAAAAAACAGAAGAGAAATGATGCGATTTGCGGCAAGAAATGACTTTTCAAAAACAAACTCTAATTAGTAAAATTTTATCAAATTCACTGTAGAATTTAGTAAATATTTCGAATGAAAGTCTTCTGAAAGCGCTGTTTGTGCGATACAATGGAACTAACAAGATTCTATAAAAGGTCCAATGACCAAAGAAAGAGAAAGAAATATGTCTGATCAATCTATTTTAAAACTGGTTGAATATGGTGTTGAAACTGGCTTGTTGCCAGAGATGGAAAAAACGTATGCGACCAACTTACTTCTTGATTTGATGCAACAAGATGCAATTGATTTTGAGGCCTATGAACCTTCGGACAAGGATATTGATCTCGTTGAAGTATTAGATGAGTTACTTGACGAAGCTGCCCAAAAAGGAATTATTGAAGATTCCATTACGTATCGTGATTTATTCGATGCGAAATTGATGAACTGCTTAATGCCACGACCAAGTGAAGTGCAAAGAGAATTTGATAAACGGTATGAGAGAAGTCCACAAGATGCCACAAATTGGTTCTACAAACTGTCTCAAAATTCCAACTATATCCGTCGTGATCGCATTGCCAAAGATGAAAGATGGACAGCCGATTCTCCATATGGTGAAATCGAACTTTCCATTAACTTATCCAAACCAGAAAAAGATCCAAAAGCGATTGCAGCAGCTAAAAATGCACCGCAATCAAGTTATCCAAAATGCCAACTTTGTTTTGAAAACGAAGGTTATGCTGGCCGTGTGAACCACCCTGGCCGTTCGAACCACCGCATTATTCGAATTGAAGTGAATCGTTCACCTTGGGGATTCCAATATTCTCCATATGTGTACTACAACGAACATTGCATCGTGTTTAACTCTAAACACGTGCCAATGGCAATTAACCACGATACATTCGTAAAATTATTCGACTTTATCGATTTATTCCCACATTACTTTTTAGGTAGCAACGCGGACTTGCCAATCGTTGGAGGAAGTATTCTTTCTCATGATCACTTCCAAGGTGGACACCATGATTTCCCAATGGCTAAAGCACCAATGGAAGAAACCTTCAAGCTCAAAGGCTTTGAAGATCTAGAAGCAGGAATTGTTGCATGGCCAATGTCCGTTATCCGTTTAAGAGGAATTGATCGCAGCCGTATCATTGCTGCAGCGGATCATATTTTAGACGTATGGCGTTCTTATACAGACGAAGCGGCATCCATCATTGCTCATGATGGCCAACCTCATAACACAATCACCCCAATCAGCCGTAAACGTGATGGTCAATACGAACTGGATTTAGTTTTACGTTGCAATATCACAAGTGAAGAACATCCAATGGGTGTATTCCATCCTCATGCCCAGTGGCATCATATTAAAAAAGAAAATATCGGTTTAATTGAAGTCATGGGACTTGCTGTATTACCAGCTCGTTTAAAACAAGAAATGTCCGATCTAAAACAAGCAATGTTAAAAGGCGAAGATATCCACGCCATTCCAGCATTAGCTTTACATGCCGATTGGGCAGATGAAATCAAAGGAAAATATGCCGACATCAATACGAACAATATTGATCAGATCATTCATGATGAAATCGGTATTGTATTTACCCATGTCTTAGAAGATGCCGGAGTTTATAAAACAGATGCAGCGGGTAGAGAAGCATTCCGCCGCTTCATTGCAGCACTTTAAACACAAAAAGTGAGATCGAATAGAACATTCGCGAAAGGAAACGTTATGAGAATTTTAGTAACTGGAGGAGCTGGCTATATTGGTAGCCATACTGTTGTTGAATTATTAAATGCCGGACATGAAGTTGTCATTGTCGATAACTTATATAACTCAAGTGAAAAAGCAGTCGACAGAATTCAAGAACTCACACAAAAAACAGTCGCTTTCTACCAAACAGATATTTGCGACTTAGAAGGTTTAAACAAAGTATTTGACGCTCAACAAATCGATGCAGTCATCCACTTTGCGGGCTTAAAAGCAGTCGGAGAAAGTGTTCGTAAACCAGTTGAATACTATAACAACAACATCGCTGGTACTTTAAACTTAATCGAAGCAATGCGTAGCCACAATGTTAAAAACATCATCTTCTCTTCTTCTGCAACAGTGTATGGTGATCCAGCAGAAATCCCAATTACAGAAAAATGTCCAAAAGGAACATGCACAAACCCATATGGTTGGACAAAATGGATGATTGAACAAATTCTGACTGACGTCCATACTGCAGATCCAGAATGGAATGTTATCTTACTTCGCTACTTCAACCCAATCGGTGCCCATGAATCCGGACGAATTGGCGAAGATCCAAAAGGAATTCCAAACAACTTATTACCATATGTAGCACAAGTTGCAGTGGGTAAATTAAAAGAAGTTGGTGTCTTTGGTAACGACTATCCAACACCAGACGGTACAGGTGTTCGCGACTACATCCACGTTGTTGATTTAGCAAATGGACACGTGGCTGCATTAGAACAAATCAAAAAGAATGCCGGCTTAAAAGTGTATAACTTAGGTACAGGTAAAGGAAGCTCCGTATTAGATGTAATCCATGCTTTTGAAAAAGCTTGCGGACACGAAATTCCTTATTCCATTAAACCAAGACGTGAAGGAGATATTGCGACTTGTTATGCAAAATGCGACCTAGCTAAAGAAGAATTAGGATGGGAAGCAAAATATAATATCGATGATATGTGTGCTTCTTCTTGGAAATGGCAATCTGAAAACCCAGATGGCTATAATACAGAAGGAAAATAGATCGCATTCAATCCCATTGATTTGAATCAAAACCCCAGTCATTTGTGATTGGGGTTTTCTAGTGGGTTGATTGCCTATTGGTGAAAGTTTTTTGTTTTCAAAAATTATACGTATAATTTGAAGATAAGTTTGTTCAAGAAAAGAGAAAAGGAGGATGACATTTGAAATCAGTAGATTATGGCCATGGCAGTATCGCTAAGGCGATCGTGCGCTCAGCTGGTCCAATGATGATTGCCCAAGTCCTTTCACTTCTCTATAACATGATTGACCGCATGTATATCGCCTATATGCCACAAGGAACGATTGCGATTGGGGCAGTCGGACTATGTTTTCCGATTTTGACGATTATGATCGCTTTTGCCAATCTTTATGGTTCTGGAGGAGGGCCTTTACTGGCCATTTGTCGTGGACGAAAAGAAGAACAAGAAGCGAAACAAATTCAAGCAGCTACTTTTGGCTTAATTCTGATTACAGGACTTGTGCTCATGTTGTTTGCCCAACTATGGGGTCGTCCAATTTTAAATTTATTTGGCGCAACCTCTAACAATTTGCCGTATGCGCAAGAGTATTTAAACATCGTATTATGGGGGACTGTTTTTTCTATGCTTGCAACAGGAATGAATCCTTTCCTCATTGCGCAAGGAAGACCACTCGCAAGTATGACAACCATTGCCATAGGGGCAGTTTTAAATATTTTGCTCGATCCACTTTTTATTTTCGTTTGGCAGATGGGAGTTGCCGGAGCGGCAATGGCAACAGTCATCTCTCAAATTCTTTCAGCCGTGATTGTGATGGCTTTACTGTTATCTAAACATGCACAGATTCAACTGGACCTTTCTTTAGTCTTTCCTTCTTTGAAGTGGGGAAGAATTCGCCGGATTACTTCACTAGGCTTTGCGGGATTTATCATGCAAGTGACGAATTCAATCGTTCAATCCGTGTCTAATTCGGTTTTAGGACAACTTGGTGGCGATCTTTATATTTCGATCATGACGATTGTGAGTTCAGTTCGCCAAATTTTGGATACTCCCATTTCTGGATTAGTCGAAGGAGCAAGTCCGATTTTGTCCTTTAACTATGGCGCAAACCAAATGGGTCGAGTGAAAAAGACGATCCTTTGGATGACGGGCATTTGTTTAGGGTATACCGTTGTTGTTTGGCTTTGCGTGATCATTTGGCCAGAAGTATTTATCGATCTTTTTAATCAAGATCCCAATTTAACACAAATCGCTATGCCGGCGCTGACGATGTACTTTGCGGCATTTATTTTCCAAGCTTTTCAATATGCGGGACAGACGGTGTTTAAATCATTGAATATGCGTAATCAAGCCGTCTTTTTCTCGTTGTTTCGAAAAGTGGTTCTTGTTGTTCCATTGACTTTGCTCTTGCCACGCTTTATGGGCGTAATGGGTGTTTTTGCGGCAGAACCGATTTCGAATTTTATCGGTGGCTGTGCTTGTTATATTTGTATGTATGGAACGGTTTATCGCAAAATTGCTTGATCATTGGATGTCTGGAAAGAGATGTTGTGATGAAGATCAATTTAAGAGATGAAAAACAGCCAGAGGATCGAAATGGATCTCTGGCTGTTTGTTAATGTGCGCATAAATGCGTATTGGTTTAAGAAATATGATTATCTTAATTGATTTGCATACTCTATCAAATACTTAAAAGGGAAGGGAGGGACGGTCAACTGCTTCAATCTTTCTAATATTTGCGGCGGTTTGGATTGCTGGCTTCATTCCTTTTCCAACAGTGCCAACAAAATAATATTCCGCTGTGTCATCGCCGAACATTTTAATATCTAAACATGATGCAAGAAGCTCTTCACGTTTTTCTTCATTACGTAATTTAGTGTTTCCGTTAGAGAGTTCAGTTTTGATGAGACCTATTTCCGGAATGGTAAATCATCCCGTATCTTTTATAACATTGATATTGTTTGAAGCATCTCTGATCATACCGCGTACTTTCTCGGAATTATTTTGGGCTTCTTGAAAATTTGGATACATTGACTATTTTATTGGGTTCAAACGGAGCATAAATTTGTTCTGAAATATCAAAAGTTCCATCAGGATGAATTGCCATAAACACATATTTTGTGCTTTTATCATCTTTTGTTTTTGTCAATTGAATACCAAAATCGATATTCTTTTCAAATTCCAATGTACACCAATCGAAAAGAGATATTTTTTGTTTAATGAGATCATCTTTAATGTCATGCGGTATTCTCTAAGTTTGCATTGATTATCCATTGCCGGTTTGTAGATCAGCCTGATAAATGTGAAGGTTGACCATCTAGATAAGCAATTTGAAATGACGATGCTTAATTAGAAAGAAATATTTGGACCGATTTGATCTTTTATTCAACGGTATGTTTAAAAGAAAAGTACCTCAAAATCTTCCGCAGATTTATATAAATTGTGCATCTACTTTTTAGGGGATTTATTTTTTCGAATGTTCGGATTGCTTTGTTTTGAACTTTTAAGATGGTTCGTTATACTTCGTGGTGAAACACCGATCAGCGCTGATGCCCATTCCACAAAACGTCCTTTAGGTGCAGTCTTTTTCTTAACCATGTGTTGCCAGAGTTGCTCCAATACCGGAACTATCTTCTCAAGAACCTCTTTTGATTGGCTGCGAATTGAATTGTTTCTAATGATTCTAATCATTTCGTCACTTTTTGACTCGGGTTTATCCACAATTTTTACATGGATCAAATCATTTTTAATTCCTTGTTCAAATAATTTTTTAATTGCCTTAAAACGGAGTTCACCAGATAGAAGAGTATAAGTTTTACCATCGTCCAGTGATTTATCAATGTAGACAACGGCATTTTCAAATTGCCCATATTCTTTAATAGAATCTGCCATCCGGTCTACGTATATATCTTCCTCATCGTAATGCGCGTAAAAATTGAGTGGATTCACTCGAATTTCGCTGATATGTACATCCCTATAGTCACCGGTCATTGCCTCGAGCATAGGTGCTTCGTTATCCTCGAGCAGCATTTTTATTTTCTTTAGAATTTCATTACCGATAGGGATTGTCATGAGAAAATTTTCATCTAATTTCACACCTGTTTTTTGGTACAATTCATTAGCTAGATCAATGATTTCTAGTAAAAGATTATATTTTTCTTTATTCATAATATTCTCCTTTTGAATTTTTTGAGTTTTAACTCAGTTTCCAATTTCTTAAAAACACAAAGTTGATTGAATGCAAGGGTCAAACTTCCCAGTTCTTGTATTCATGAAGTAGTCTTTGTGTGGATAAAAACACACAACTTTAGAGCGTCGCTGCATCTATTTCATTTCCTGATCCTTTGCTTTCTTTTTGAATCAACCTTACATGTTCAAATACTCAGGACTGATGACAACCAGAGTTGATGATCGCAATGTTTGTAATGTAAAAGGCTAAGCTTTTCATGTATTTAGATGCATCGTTTTATATTTCTAAGCCATAATTAGCTATTTGAATGTTGTGATTGAAACCCTCAATTTAACCACCTCCTTTAGAACAAAAAAAGCGCCTTGAGTTTCTTCAAGACGCTTTTAGCAGGATTACTACAATTTGATAATCTAACCAAATATCTATTTCTACTTATGGGATTCTGGGTTTTATATGTTTTTATAACAAACCACTACGTTTTTTATCAAAGGTGAATTATCAAATTAAACGCAACATTTAATGTGAGTTCATCACTTCATTTGGT
>Faulkner_p2__coassemble_3548_pt1 | contig 7273 bp, 5 predicted proteins | sample Faulkner_p2__metabat2_low_PE_031 | metagenome-assembled genome bin Faulkner_p2
AAGCGCTTCTAAAAGGATAGAAAGGAGGAAAAATCTGAATGGTAAATTCGGATTTACGGGGATAAATGGTAGAAACAAAAAGACTGGGTGATATAGCTACATATATAAACGGCTATGCTTTCAAACCTGACGATTGGTGCAAGGAAGGCTTGCCTATCGTACGCATTCAAGATTTGACGGGTACAAGTTATCAACAGAATTATTATAAAGGGGACTACCCAGCAAAAATTGAAATTAATGATGGTGATGTCCTCATCTCATGGTCCGCTAGCCTCGGTGTGCATATTTGGGATAGAGGTAAAGCTTTGTTGAATCAGCATATTTTTAAAGTGGTATTCGACAAAGTTGAGGTGGACAAACAATATTTTGTTTATGCAGTTCAATATAATCTTGAAAATATGTTGTCTAAGATGCACGGGGCAACTATGAAGCATATTGTAAAAAAAGATTTTGATAATATTGAAGTACCATTTCCTACACTAGTAGAGCAAAAAAGAGTGGCTTCTATTCTGGCATATGCAAAAGATGCTATAGAGGATCGGAAACAGCAACTTACCAAATTGGATAATTTAGTTAAGAGTCGATTTGTCGAACTCTTTTATGATAAAGGTTATCCTATTTTGAAGTGGAACGATGTTTTCAATACTACTACGGGGAAATTAGATTCTAATGCAGCTGTGGAAAATGGAGAATATCCGTTCTTCACCTGCTCAAAAGAAGTGTTGAGAATTGATAAGTATGATTTTGAACAAGAAGCGTTGCTTTTAGCGGGGAATAATGCATCTGGGAAGTATGATGTGAAATATTATAACGGTAAATTTAATGCCTATCAGCGTACCTATGTACTTGGTTTAAAAGAAGAATGGTCATATAGATTGTTTCAATACCAGTTAGAAGACAAGCTTGAATATCTTCGTCGACAATCATTAGGTGGATTGACAAAATACCTCACTCTAAAAATACTCAGTGAATTAGAATTTATTATTCCACCTAATGACAAACAAGAAGAATTTGAACGATTTGTTCAAAATGTAGACAAATCAAAATTGACGTTATGCAGATATAATATAAATGTGAATAAATAAGGAAAGTGAGGTGCACTATGACAAACTTTGATTATTTGAAAAAAGAAGATGAATTTAAAAGTTTTATTGATATAGCGATTGTTGCGGAAAAGACATATAGGATCGACAGCAATACTTGCATTATGAATTGTCGTAGGGCGATGGAAGCAGCGATTAAGTGGATGTATTCCGTTGATGATGAATTAACACTTCCTTATAAAGACAATCTACATACTCTAATGAGTTGTGATTCATTTAGAAACATTATTGATAGGGATTTATATAGACGTTTGGAATTCATTCGTACCTATGGAAATGATGCGGCTCATAATAGTGGAGAAAAGGCTAAAAAAATCGCAGAAGTCTGTCTGAAGTACCTCTTCTACTTCACAGACTGGATTGCCTATTGTTATGGAAGCGATTATGAAGAACGAGAATTTGATCCAATGCTTCTAGAACAAGATGATGTGCTAGCTGTTCCACAAGCGAATCCGGAAATCGATCTGAAGGCGTTGATTGAAGAAAATAAATCTTTAAAAGAAGAGCTGAGTAAGCGTAGGGCACAACAACAAGAAACTTATGTCACAAAACCTTTAGATTTATCTGAATATAGCACACGAGAATTATTTATTGATGCATTACTGATGGATGCGGGATGGGTAAAAGATAAAGACTGGCTCAATGAAGTCCGCCTAACAGGAATGCCGAATTCATCAGGAGTAGGATATGCGGATTACGTTTTGTATGATGACATGCAAAAACCGTTAGCAGTTGTTGAAGCGAAAAGAACATGCGCAGATCCTTCCAAAGGTAGACAACAAGCGACTTTATATGCCGATATTTTAGAAAAACAATATGGGCGCAGACCGGTTATTTTCTTGACGAATGGTTTCGAGACAAGAATTATCGATAATCATTATCCAGAACGAAAAGTGTCTTCGATTTATTCAAAGAGAGACTTGGAAAAGTATTTCAATTTAATGAGAACGCGATCTCATTTGAATTTTATCAATATCAACAAAGATATTGCGGGTCGATACTATCAAGAAGAAGCGATTCGTGCGACTTGTGAAACTTTCGATCAAAAAAACAAAAGAAAAGCATTACTTGTTATGGCAACGGGATCTGGTAAGACAAGAACAGTCATTGGCCTTGTCGATGTACTTTTAAAAGAAGGTTGGATCAAGAATATCTTATTCTTGGCGGATCGAAATTCATTAGTTACCCAAGCAAAAAGAAGTTTTAGCAATATGCTTCCCGACTTATCGACGACAAACTTAGTGGAAGATAAGACGAATTGTAATGCGCCGGCTGTTTTTTCTACGTATCAAACGATGATTGGATGCATTGATGATGTTCAATATGAGGATAAAAAATTATTCACTTGTGGCCACTTTGATTTGATCATTTGTGATGAAGCGCATAGATCGATTTATAACAAGTACAAAGATATTTTTAACTATTTTGATGCGCCGATTGTCGGTCTGACGGCTACGCCTAAAGATGAAATTGATAAAAATACATATTCTTTATTTGAACTCAATGATGGCGATCCTACGTATGGGTATGAACTTGCCCAAGCGGTAAAAGATGGATATTTAGTGGATTTCCTTTCGGTTGAGACGAATTTGAAGTTTATATCGCAAGGTATTGCCTGGGATCAATTGTCTGAAGACGAACAAGAAGAATATGAAAATACCTTTACGGATGAAAACGGGAATCTGCCGGAATCAATCGAATCTTCTGCATTGAATACATGGGTATTTAATGAAGATACGATTAGAAAAGTATTGAAGATTCTCTTTGATTATGGGATCAAAATCAATTATGGCCAAAAAATAGGAAAGACGATTATCTTTGCCAAGAACCATAAGCATGCTGAGAAAATACTTGAAGTGTTCAATAAAGGATATCCAGAGCTGCTCGGTTATGCAAAAGTGATCGACAATCAAATCAAGTATGCGCAAAGTGCTATTGATGAGTTTTCGGAGGCCAATAAACTGCCACAGATTGCGATTTCTGTCGATATGCTCGATACCGGAATTGATGTTCCGGAAGTCGTTAATCTTGTCTTCTTTAAAAAGGTCATGAGTAAAGCAAAATTCTGGCAAATGATTGGAAGAGGAACGCGCTTATGTCCGGGACTGATCGATGGTCAGGATAAAAAAGAGTTTTATATCTTTGATTTCTGTGGGAACTTTGAATTTTTCAGAATGAATAAAGGTAAAGCCTATGCGAATACGATCGCTTTACAGGGAGCAATCTTTGATTTGAAATTCCAAATTGCCTATAAACTGCAAGACTTGGCTTATCAAACCGAAGAGCTCAAAGCATGGAGACAACAATTAGTTACAGAAATGGTGGATAAGGTAAAAGAATTGGATCAGAAAAAGTTTGATGTTAGACAACACATCAAATATGTAGATTTATATTCGAGGCCGGAAAGCTATAATGCTTTGACTTATGAAAATTGTATAGATGTAAAAAATGAACTTGCACCATTGATTAAACCGGATGAGGATGAGATCAATGCGGTGCGTTTTGATGCATTGATGTATGGAATTGAATTGGCTCATTTAATGCAGAAAAAATATTCTAGATATAAAACCGATTTGGTAAAAAAAGTGAAGGGGATTGCGAGTGTTGCCAATATTCCGGAAATTCAAGCGCAGTCACCACTTCTAGAGAAAATCTTGCATACAAATTATGTAGAAGAAAGTGACCTGGATGATTTTGAAATCATTCGAAAGAGTCTTCGTGATTTGATCAAATATATTCCTAAGCAAGGAAGAATTTATGAAACAGATTATGAGGATGATATTTTATCGATCGATTGGCATGAATCGGAATTAGAAAATGATGATTTACAAAATTATAAAGACAAGCTTGAATTCTATATCAAAGAACATCAAGAAAATAATCCAGTGATCTTAAAACTAAAGGAAAATAAACCTTTAGATGAAACGGATATGGATGCACTCGAAGACATGATCTGGAATCAGCTAGGCACCAAACAAGATTATTATTCCGAAGTGGGAGAAAAACCACTAGGTGAATTTGTACGCGAAATTGTGGGCTTAGATATGAATGCTGCAAAAGAGGCGTTCTCAAAATATTTGGACGAAAGAGAAATGAACAGCCATCAAATCTACTTTGTAAACCAAATTGTAGAGTTCATTGTGCGTAACGGAATGATGAAAGATTTGTCTGTTTTACAAGATTCTCCTTTTACTGATCAAGGAAATGTTGTTGAGCTATTTGGCGATAACATTACCTTGTGGAGTGGCATTCAAAGTGTAATCAATAGTATCAACAAGAATGCCCTTGGTGATGAATAAATTTTTAAAGCGTATTGTATAGGAAATATGTGCGGCGAAGAATTCAGATGGATTCTTCGCTGTTTTTTAATGCTGCTTCTTTCTGTCGTTTTAAATGACGCATGATTAGCTTGCCTGACATGCTGAGTAAAACATGACTTACAACAAGATTTTTCTGATTACGAAATCAAAAAATCCGAAGGAGAAAACTCCTTCGGACGACTAGATATAAATTTTGACTTGTAGAAATAACGTTTGATTATGGAAATGGAATTGTTTATTGGGGGATTATTGTTGTTTTGAAGAACAACATTTTTTAGAGCATTGCTTGCCATAAGGGCAGCCAATGCACTTATGTCCTTGCTTTTTTGCTTTGTTCAAATAGTACAAAATTGAACAAATAATGACGGCAACGATCAGGATGATGATTAAATTTTCTAACATAATGTCACAATCCTATTTGCTTGTTAAAGCATATTCTTCTTTTACTTTTTTGTTCGCTTTTTTAATCAACACGGCAATCGTGATGACAAAAATAGCGACGATGAATAAACCAACTAAAGCACCTACTGTGTTTAATGTTTCTGGAGCAGTGAATAAGGTTCCGATTGTATAAACGAAATAAGCAACTGTATATCCAACACCGAATTGTAATCCGATTCCGCCCCAAACCCATTTAGAGCTTTTCATTTCGGATCTCATCGCACCGATTGCTGCAAAGCATGGTGGTGTGTATAAGTTGAACATTAAGTAAGCTAATGCGGCTATTTTTGTGATGGCAATAATACCCGCAACTTCTTGACCAGCACCTTGCATTAAAACAAGTTCTTCTGTATCAATTAAGTTTTCTAGACCGACAAAGCATACGGCTAAAGTCCCTACAACATTTTCTTTTGCGATAAATCCAGTTACTGCAGCTGCAGCAAGTTGCCAGCTTAATACACCAACAATTGGGAATAAAAGATAAGAGAATGGAGTAGCAATTGTAGCAAGAATAGAAGCATCTGCAGTTTCAGCTACGGTGAAGCTCCAAGTAAATGTCTGCATAATTTGCACGGCAGTATTACACAATAAGATGATGGTCGCGGCTTTTACGATATAGGCCCATCCACGGTTACACATGGATTTAAAAGCTTGCCATAAAGAAGGGATTTTATAGTCAGGAAGCTCGATAATAAAGAAAGATTTTCTTGCTTTATATCCTGTGATCTTATTGATTAATAATGCCCCAAGGAAAATGAGAACAATCCCAGTGAAATACATGAGTGTACTTACCCAACCGGCATTATTGAAGAAGGCACCGGCAAATAAGGAAATGACAGGGATTTTTGCTCCACAAGGCATAAATGGGGCTAACATTGCTGTCGCTCGACGTTCTCTTTCGTTACGAATGGTACGGCTGGCCATAATTCCAGGAACAGCACAACCAATTGAAATGACGAAAGGAATAACGGATTTACCGGATAATCCAACTTTTTTGAAGATTGGATCGAGGACAACCGCAACTCTTGACATATAACCGCAATCTTCAAGAAGAGCGATTAAGAAATACATCACCATAACAAGAGGTAAGAATCCAATAACGGCAATTACACCACCGATAATACCGTCCACTAATAATGCGGATAATAATGGATTTGCATTGGCCAGTAAGTCACCAACCCAAGCTTGGAACATTTCTAAATAGGCAACTAGCCAATCAGCGATTGGAGTACCAACCCAAACTTGAGAGATTTCAAAAACGAGATACATTACAACAGCGAAGATTGGAATACCGAGCCATTTATTCGTTAAGATCGCATCGATTTTATCGTTGATGTTTTTATCTTTTGTTTGAATCTTTCGGTGTTCAACTTTCTTGACGATATCATTTACAAAAGAAAACCGTTCGCAGTCTGCGTTTTCGACTTCGTTTTTATTCGTTAAATCAATTTCTTTTTGATGAAAGGGAGCTGTTTGTTTTTGAGTAGATTGTTTTGTAGCAGCTTGAATCAACTCATTTAAACCTTGCTTGGACGTAGAGATCGTTTCAATGACAGGACACCCTAATTGTTTAGATAATTCTGCAACATTGATTGTTGTCTCTTTCTTGGAATTGATATCACTTTTGTTTAACGCGACAACCATAGGGATGCCCAGTTCTAATAATTGGGTTGTGAAAAATAGACTTCGACTTAAATTCGTTGCATCTACGATATTGATAATGACATCAGGATTTTCTTTTTTGACATAAGTACTCGTGATGCTTTCTTCGCTTGTGAATGGAGACATTGAATAAGCTCCAGGTAAATCGACAGCGATTAATTCTTGGTTGTTACAATAAGCGTTTTTAATTTTTTGTTCTTTCTTTGAAACAGTGACTCCAGCCCAGTTTCCCACTTTTTCGTTACTGCCGGTTAAGGCATTGTACATTGTGGTTTTTCCTGAGTTTGGGTTGCCAGTAAGTGCAATTCTCATGTTGCCCCTCCTCATTTCTCTTGTTAGCTATGACTAACTTAATGACCAAAAAAATAATTGTGATTAAATCACAATTGCATCGGCAAGTTGGTTGTCGATTGTATAACGAGCGTCTTTAATAGAAACTACGCATCCACTTTTGATATGGGATACAACTGTTATTGTTTCGCCACTATAACATCCTAAGGAAAATAGGAAAGCATCTAATTCTTCATCATCTGTTTCGATATCTTGAATCACATATTCCTGACCTTCAATAGCATCTATTAATTTCACAATCCTCACCTCGTTTTTAAATTTAGAAGTTAGTCTCTTCTAACTGCAGGTATGATATATCTTTTTAATAGGAGTTGTCAATACAAATAATGAAGTTAAATGAGATCTCGAGTTGAAGATGGAGTCGGTGCGCTTTTGATTATTATGGGGACTATAGGG
>Faulkner_p2__coassemble_4274_pt1 | contig 5809 bp, 2 predicted proteins | sample Faulkner_p2__metabat2_low_PE_031 | metagenome-assembled genome bin Faulkner_p2
GATATAGACATCATTATTCAATTGCTATCTTCTTTTGAGGGAAAACAAATTTACCCTAAAGATCGTTCTAAAGAAGAAGTTTTTGTTGAAGCAAAGGATAAACAAGAAAAGGAAGAAAGTGCTCTGCTCCCAGATGGTCAATACGCTTTATCTCGAAAAGTTAAAACATTTGGCCAGATAAAGGCAACCATGGAAGTTAAAAAAGGAGTTTTGATTTTAAAGTCAGGAAGCATCTGTGCTCCAACAAAAGATGAACGATATGAATCTGTCCGAGCAAAAGCGCATATTATCAACAATATTTTGACAGAAGATCTTATATGTTCTTCAGTTTCTACAGCCGGAATTATCGCTTTAGGAAGATCTGTCAACGGTTGGAATGTTTGGAAAGACAAAAAAGGAAATAAAATCGATATATATCGAAACAAATAGAAATCAGCAATTAAAAAGAAGCCAGCAAACATCTCTTGTTATTAAAGATGCTCGCTGGCTTTTATTTCATTCAATCGAATTATTCCGGGAATAATTCATCCAACTTTTCTTCAAGAGTTCCGTTTTTGACAAACTCAAGCGCGTCTACTTTACGCAAGTTATGTTTCTTGATCTTGCCCATGAAGTCGAAACCTAAAATAAAGTTCTCTGTAATCTTATATAAGATTTCTGTTGGGGCTAAACCATAAACTTGCTTTTCGAAAATATGTTGTAGGCGTTCGTTGTCATCTGGATAAAGTTGCTTCATCTTTGGACTTCGATATAATCGCTTCACAATTTCAGCAATATACAATCCGGATTTCATATATAAATCAATGAATGTTTCATCCGGATTATCAAAAATACCCGGATTTTCTTTTTCCAAATCATCGACCATTTGTTTTACCACTTTTTTAGGGGTAAAGATCTGATTGTTTTCCTGTGGTGGAATATAGTCAAAAATATCGCCTTTGATGTTTTCCTTCATGTAACTAGAAAGCTTATCTTTTTTAGTCATGAATTCACGAACAGACTCATTGAAAACAACTTCATCAAATAAATGGCCTTTAAATGTCTCCATTTCACCCGTTTCTAGATTCAATCTTGTTCCACCATCACGTAAGAAGCGGAAATCTTCTAGACTTGTGCTTGTTACTTCTTGGAATACCTCAGCTGGAACGATTTGGTCAAAATTGGAAAGAGTAATTTGTCTTTCCATATGGTTTTCATCCACACCGTATGCCATCAAGAATGCAGGGATTGTTCTCGTGAATCCACGTAAGCGATCTTTAATATTAATCTGTACCGCATTACTTTCTTTTTCTTGTTTTGCGGTCTCAACAGTTCTGACAATTTCTTGGCTGGCTTGCTTTACGTAGCTTTCAGCCGCATTGTTTAAATCCTCTTTATAGGACTGATCTGCTTCTTCGATTTTCTTATCAAAAATCTCATTCACTTTCACAATTTGTTCATCATCGACAGCTTTTTCCAATTCTTGGCTGCGTTGATGTTCAATTTTAGTTGTTTCAATATTGTGGTTAGTATGAATCTTATCAATCATACGATCCGCATCATCTTTGAGTTTTTTATCTAATTTCTTTTTCTGAGTTGATGTGAGATCCTTACCATATTCTTCTTTCGCGACTTCTTTGAGTGGATCTACAACAGAAACTTGTAGCTCTTTCTTTAACCGATTCAATTCCTTTTGTTTTTCATTTGGCTCTTTGGCAATTGCCATGGAACGAATACTTTCGCTTAACACATCTTGTGTTGCATAGATTTTCGCTCCAAAAATATTGTTGGCCTTTTCTTCGATAATTGGTTCTGGAATATCGATGTTTCCTTCTTCATCTAGATATAGATCCTCCATATCTTCTACGTAAATCTTGGCATCTTTTTCTTCCACCGGTTCAAATTTATTTAAAATATCAAGAACCGATTGTGGTGCTCGAAAGACATTGGTCACATTTTGGAATAAGAAGTTAGACATAAAACCACGATTGACCACTTCTTGAGATTTCAGTTTTCTTGGCACTAAAAGAACTTGTTCTGCATCAAGTTCAACCATTTTTCCGTTTTTATCTTCACCAATAACTGGGAAGAAATTTAAGAGTTCTCGAACATTATCTTTATGTTGATCTGCTGTTCCTTTGGAATCTGCAGTATCTGTCGATAATCCATTCGCAAATTCTTCATACATCGTTAATGTTCGGGCTGGATCAAAATCAAAGACATAAGCCTGTTCTTTTCGATAATTTTGTCCGTTCTTTTTATAACGCCATGGATTTTGTGAACGGAAAGCCGCCTGCATATACAGCGCTGGTGATTTCATACTAGAAAGCATCATCACCGCTGTCCATTCTGGAATCGTCACTCCTGTTGTCAGCTGACCAACAGAAAGTGTGATCGTTTTCTCGTTTTCATCAATCGCCTTACGCACCTTGTCATAAGACTTCATATTTTCTTCATCATCCGAAAGCTTACCATCCCCTGCAGCGAGAACAATTTCGTAATCATTAAAAATCGGATGTTCTTTTAATTTTCTCGCTAGTGCTTTTGCAGAATCCACTCGATTCAATAACCAGAACGTATGTTTCAATTCATCGCGTAATTCCGGTGTCGAATATGGAAACTTCTCATAAGTCACCATTGCATCGAGAAATTTATCCACATCTGGATCATGTACAAATTCACCTTTTCCATTCGTCGCAAAAAATTCATTCAAATCAAATGCGTATTCTTCGGTTTCACCATTCAAATCGATCCCTTGTGAGATTTGATCTTTGATGATTTCTGACATTTGATAAGTAAACAAATTCAAACGTGGTAAAGAAGCATAAGGATTTTCAGAATCCATTGTTTTTTCTGTTGTGCCCCAATTTTGTTTCGCGCGTTGCTCATCCGCATAAGTCCAGTCAAAGATATTTTCTTCAGTGAATTTTTCATTCGCAATTGCCTTAAATGGAGTACCAGAAAGATGAAGTTTAAATCCCGGTTGCATCCGATCAAATGCGATTTCAGATTTTAAAGTATCCGTTCCTTCATGCGCTTCATCTAAAACAATCAAATCCCATTGTTGTTCATAAACTTCTTCTAGCTTGTCATATTTACCACCACCGTAAATACTTCCCTTTAAATCTTGAAGAGAAATAAACTCAATACACTTTAAATCCGGATTTTCAGTATGTTGGGTGATAAAGTCATGACGCGTTAAAACATGTGACTTTTTCTTTAAAGATGAAGTCTCCGAAACAAACGCATAACCCGATTCAGTTCCTAGAAACTTTTCATAATCTTCGTACCAGCTATTGGCAATTGCAGGTCGGTTGGTCAAAATCAATACGTTTTTCGCCTTAACTTCTTTTGCGAAAGCATATGTCGTCAGTGTTTTCCCAAAGCGAGGTTTTGCATTCCACAAAAATTCTCCCGTTTTAGGACGCAAACGATAAGCCTCAGCCGTCTTTTCGACCGCACGTTTTTGTTCAGCTCGAAGAGTATAAGGAATAACTCCTTCAGTTTTTAAAATCCCATGATTACGACGGAACTTACTAAATTGTAAAAGTGACTGGTCACCATCTAAATGGAACCATTCAGTTTCCGGGATTCTTTCAATTTTTTGTTTTTCTAGATAGCGATGGAAATCCGTATCATGAAAGATCTCTCCAGATCCATCATCAAAAACTGCCATTCCACGCCATTCTTCAACGGCTAACGTATCAGAAGTATGAGTTTGTTGTTTAATTCGTGTTGAAACGTCCTGCTTATCCGTATAACCAATCTTTACCCAACCATCATGACGCTTGATTTCAGGAGTAGAGTAGGCATAACACATTGGGATAATCTGCTCAGCTGTTTTAATTTTGACTGCCATCTTATTCCATCTCCTTCACATGTGTTTCAATAAACTCAATCTCTTCAGGGGATAAACCATATTTTTTATATAGTTGTTGATCGATCTCTGGAATAGACTTAGACCAATCAATATCAGAATTATCAGTGAAATCTTGAAGAGGTACGTATTTCCATTTTCCAGGGTTATTATCCTGAGTAATTTTCAAAACGCCTAGCATACATCTAGCAAATTTCCCTTTTATATATTTAAATGCGTGCTCTGCAAGTTCTCGGTCATTAAAGTTACCCACACTAATAAATGTTCTTGTATAACCAATGAGAGGTGTACCAATGAGAGGTGTACTAAGAACTTCTCCTAATGCACCACTTCCATTTGACTTCGGTAAAATAACTTTATACCCATTAATATTGCTTCCGTTAATATCCAACAGTGCCTGATCACAATACTTATAAACTCTCTTGCCATGATCCAAACCGATTATTTTATAATCGGTTTCTTTTTCTCTTTCGTCTGTGAATACAGATAATTTAAAAGCGTTGCTTTCTAAACGTTTATCTTTTCTATCCAAGCCTGGAATACGTTCATTTAATATGGATAAATCAAATTTGTTTTGGGTATATATCAAATCATCCAAGGATTCTTCAAGAGAATCTTTTTCTTTTACTTTCTGAAGGATTGAATTTAACTCTAAATAAGGGGTAAAGATCCCTATAGGATTTCCAATTTTGCTCCTATTCCAATACGTGACTGCTACCCCACCTTTAATATCTGTATTAGGGAAGACCTTCTCACTCTTCTGTTCATACATTTCAACCTTTAAATGAGGATCATTTAGCATGTATTCATTCCATTGTTTTGGAGTTGCTCCTGCATTAAATAAAAATCTTCCTGGAGTAATAAGTTCAACTATCTCTGCCACTTTCTGAGCTTCGCTAATAAACTGATGGTATACCGGTTTATCTGAAGTCGAAGTGCCTGGTGCTTCAATCTGATATGGTGGATTCCCGATCACAACAGAAAATTTTCGTTTACTCATGCCTATTCCTTCTTTCATCTCTCTAATTGTCATTTTTGATTTGTTATCCCACCAGTTGATGATTACAGGTGGTGAAGTCGTTTCGTCATTCGTTTGTTCTGTTTCAAAAAAATCAAATAATGAGGACTGAACAAACTGGTCTGCAGGAGCTCCTACTGGAATACAATCTGTTAATCCATCCATTTGGAATAAATTCCAACAAATGATGTCTGCGATTTGTTCTTGTTGTTTAACTGTTAAATCTTGCTTCCAGATCTCTTTTGCATTTTCCAACAATGTCAAATATACGTTGACTCTTCCAATGAGAAGGCTATCCCCTTGAAACTCATAACCGTATGTTGATTTCAATGCCTTCAATGCCCATTTATACCAATCCTCAAAATTATTCGTATTCTCTGTAACGACTCTCAGTTTTCGATCAAATAAACCCACTCGATCTTGAATATTAATTGGATTTCCCGTAGAAGAATCGTAACGAGAAACAAGGAACGGTGCTTCTCCACATGTGATTTCTAGAACTTTTCGACTCACATATTCTTTCCACGTCTTTTTATCTTGATTTAGAAAACTTATGTGATCCGCATTCACAATCCAATTCTTATCTTCTTGTTGATTGAACCCTTTGTGATCGTCAAACCAATCTTGATCGATCTGGTTATTCATCAAATTACAAATCCAAGCTGGGGTATATACTTCGGCATTCTTTTTTGTTCTCTCTTTTTGAACATCTAAAGACTTTAGAATTCTTGGTTGCAAAAAGCCTGATTTTATCACTTGTTCAAACAACATTTGTTGGCCTCTCTGATACCCTTTTCCTCTATCTGAATAGGAATCAGTCGCCCAAATGATATTTTTCCCTGTTGTCTTATCCATCAATAATTTATTTAAAACAGGAATTTGAAGTTCTTTGAGTTGGATTAAATTGTCCAAAGTAACTCCTCCTTCTTATATAT